>Ga0194118_10003793_pt1 | contig 17141 bp, 16 predicted proteins | sample TA2MahsurfametaG_2_FD_148662 | JGI IMG/M metagenome (GOLD analysis project Ga0194118, IMG submission 148662) | Freshwater microbial communities from Lake Tanganyika, Tanzania - TA2015013 Mahale N5 surface | ecosystem: Environmental > Aquatic > Freshwater > Lake | place: Tanzania: Lake...
TATCCTTTGTTCCACAAATTTCTTCTTTATTTCTTCCAAGTCTTAAAAATTCTTCAACACAATTATTTTCTTCAGAACGTCTAAACATAAACTCATAATCAAACCCAAATATATTATAACCGATAATAATATCAGGGTTTTCTCTTTGAACTAACTGTTGCCAAGCCATTAAAACATCTTTTTCTGTTGAATAAGATTCTACAACAGAATTCTCCATAGGAATTTCTGAACATGTATTTAATACAATACAGTGATTAAAGTAAGGATCTTTATTTCCATAATTCATAAAAGTTGACCCAATAAATGTTACCTTGTCACCTTCAAGCTTTGGAAATATAGAACCTAATGATATATTTAATTCATTTAACTTCCCTTCGCGTTCATATTTTTTATCCAATAAGATATCAATAATAGTTGCTTTTTTATCGGCATATTCTTTGACATATTTAGTATAACTTTTATTTGCGTGAGATTCAAAATCCTGATTCCCTTCTCCATCACCATCCTCACATTCACCTTCTTCATTTTCTTGATCAATTTCTTTTGATATTTTTTCAAACATAGATTCTAATGAATTAGCCTCCACAAATTCAACTGATTTTTGTAAACTTCTTACTTTACATTCAATCCATTTATCAAATAATTGTAAAACTCCTTCTTTTGATCCAGGATGTCTTTTGGGATAAACTAAATCAATTTCATTCATAGAACCATAACCAAACGCAGTTAATATAATATTTTTTAATTCTTCTTTAATAGTTACTTTATTAAATTTATCTACACCGATGTTTTCAAAGTACTCAACAATGTTAGTTGCTAACTTCTTATAAGTTTTAATTGGCACCGGAAAATCACCGTGACTACTACTTGCCTCAATATCAAAACTCATTATTTTATATGGAACTCTTGTTTCCATATGATTTAATGGAATAATATTCTTATAATTGATAGCATATTCATAATGACAACTTGTAGTCTTTTCTACTCCTTTAATTTCTCTAGTTTTTTTAATAGGTAAAGCAACCCATCCTGATGGACTAATTTCTCTAATATGAAAGAAACGCAGTAATGGTGGGATATTTGATTCATATAATTCAAGATTATAATTCTGATATTGATATCCATTTTTTAAAAGTTTATATTCTCTTTCACCATCATCATTTACGCCTTCGCCATACCATAAGTTTTTTACTTTATTAAATGCAGATAAATTAGCAAACTTAAATTCAATAAAACGATGTTTTCTTCCTGCATCAAAACCATATAATTTCTTTTTCTCAATGAGTTTGCATTCAGTAATAGAATGTTCATAGAACTTGCCAACTTTATGTTTAATATGAGCAAAGAATTCATTCTTTTTAGTTTGACCCCATTCATTAGGAACTTTTACATAAAAGAAAGGATGATAATCTTCAACAATAATAGAAGCTTCTTCGCCATCTTCATTTAATCCAAACATTTGAATTAAGAAAGTTTTATTGTCTTTAGTTATATGTTGTCCATCATCTTCACTTGAACATTCTGTTAAACTCTCTTCATTATAAACATTAAAGTCGTATAATTTAAATATATATTCCATTTTTTTAGATTCAGTAACTAATGTATTATTTATATTGTTCATTTATAATTAATTAACTAATATTATTTTTAATTCAATTTTTTAGTAATATTATCTTCTAATATTTAATAATGCTAATTTATAATAATCTGAATTTAGACTAAGATTAAAAATAACCAGATCTAAATCGTGTGAGTTTTCTATAGAAGAAGAACATTCAATATAATTTATATTTATAAAATGAATATGTAAATGATATGTTGATGGATCATAATGAAAAAACATTTTTAAATTATATTCTTCAAGACCATATTTTTCTTTTATACATATTATAGTTTTTTGCTTCATATATTTTAGCAATTCTATATGAGACGATGTTAGCTCTCGAATAGAGCGCAAATTTATATCAGTTGGAATAGAAAGTATATGTAATTTGTCGACATTTTTGGAATCCCAAGTGTATGTAGGTAAAATAATACATTGTTCATCTCTATATAAAATATTATCTTGTTCTTCTACTCCATTGATAATATTATAAATCCATTGATCTTTATTTGGATCTCTTTTTTGGATATAATCACAGTATTCTTGATAACTCTCCTTTCTAATACATTTTGAATAAGTCTTTAATTTGCTTATATCTTTACATAAAATATATTCTCCTTCAACTAACAAAGTAGTTTCATACTTTGAAAAAACATCATTTTTGAAAATACATTTATTTTTATCTATATTTTTAAAAGATAATACATTTATCGGATTAAATTTGTGTTTAGTATTTCCTTCAATTAGCTCCATTTTCAAAATTATTTATAATATATTACTGAAAAACCTCTAATATTTAATAAATAATAATTTGTTACGATAAATGCTATAAATAATGCTTATATTTTTTAGTAGTATTTTTCAGTAACAAAAAAATTCCAAAAAGTAAAAAGGGAAATCGATTTTTGACATTTTTAAAAATGTCAATTTTGAGAAATCCGAAACATTTTTCTGAAAAAAATTGTCAAAGTAGATTTACACCATAATCATCTAAATTATTTTTTTTGTGACATTTTTTTGTTATCATATTTTTAAAATTATAACTTAGGGATTTTTTCTTTTTATAAATAAATGTTGACCGATGTTGACACTCTAGCGCCCCTTTTGCCCCTTTTTGCCCCCTTTAAATTTGTATGTGAAAAATGTGACTATAAATGCTGCAAAAGAAGAGATTTTGAAAGGCACAAATTGACATTGAAACATCAAAATGTTGACATAATGTTGACGAATGTTGACAAGGTGGCCCACCACACGATCCAATGCCAATGTGGAAAAGTATATAAACATCGACAGAGCTTATCTGTTCACAAAAAGAAATGTAATGTATATATTAATCTAAAAACATTAGTTATGGAAAAAGAAAAAGAAATTGAACAAATGAAAATTCAGATGGCATTAGAAGAGCAACAACAATTAATTGTTAAAAAAGATGGATACTCAGTGTCAGATGAAGTAGTTATGGAACTTATAAAACAAAATAAAGAGCTACAACAGCAGCTTTTTGAACAAAGTAATAAAATGTATGAGATTGCAAAAGAAGGAAAATATATAACTAACAATAATACTACAAATAATTTCAATTTAAATGTATTTTTAAATGATAAATGCAAAGATGCAATGACCTTGATGGATTTTATTGAAACACTGCAAGTAAATGTAAAACATTTAGAGTATACTAGTCAGGTAGGTTATGTCGAAGGTGTATCGCATATATTTATTGATGGGATGAAAGATATAGATGTACATTATAGACCATTGCATTGTAGTGATTTTAGAAGAGAAATAATTTATATAAAAAACATAAATGGATGGGAAAAAGAAGATGAAAAACGAAGTCATCTAACAAAAGCAATTAAAATGATAAACAATAAGAATTTAAAACAAATTATTGAATGGCAAAAGATGTATCCAGACTACAATGATTCTGAATCAAAAACAAATGATCGTTATATGAAAATGTTATATAATGTAATGAGTGGTTCAACAGAAGAAGAACAAGAGGCAAATTTTAATAAAGTCATTCGTAATGTAGCAAAAGAGGTAGTAATTAATAAAAAGAATATATAAAATCTATTTAGAAAATTTTAACAAATAATATGAATATGAAAACGAGTTTATACATATTATTTTTTTCTGCATTTTTATTTGATTTGTTTGATTCATTTGTTAGTTCAACAATGTATAGACACAAGTCAAATAATAAAAATATTTATTTACATTCATTAAATCTTATGCGTAACTATACATTTCTATTTGATAATGAAGGTTGGACTATTGAAGGTAATCAGCAAATAGTCGAAGCTCATTATATTCCACACACATATAATAAAGAAATGTCTCGATTTATAATTGGAAATGATACTATTATTAATGTAAATTCGCGTGGAGATAATAATGATAAAAGTTTGTGGTATTTTCGTAGCCCTTTTTTACAAGCAGATTTGTCTAACTATAAATATATCAATTTCTCTTTAAGTTGTTTTGCTGGAATAAGTGAATCACTAAATAAGATTGATCATTATATTCGTATTTGTAATGAAAAAATTGGGCTGTGTGCTAAGTATAATGTATTAGATAATTTTAATTTTACATCTCAATGGAGTAAATTCAATGTTTTATTAGATAAAAAAATATGGAGTCAAAGTGATAAATTTAATAAAATTATTAGTAATGTTAGTTATATTTATATTTTGGGAGATTGGACACAATGGTATGAGACAATTGGGCTTGATAATTTTCTTATCAGATAAAAGATAGTTTGATAAACTATATGTTTATCGTCATTCAGTAAATTATGCACAATATCTACTTAAAACTAGATATGCAATTGTTATTATACTGTGCCTGAAATTGGTTCGCCTCAGCCACCATATAGAATAGAAGACGAAATATTATTTGTAGTTATTTTTTTACTTGTTATAGGTATTCCTCCTCACCCACCGCGTTGTCTTCTATTTTTAAGAGTTTTATTATGTTTAATTCTTTTTTTATTCGTTTTTCTTGTTCTTTTATAGCTTTTTCTTTTAGCCATTTATATATTTATTACATATTTTATAATTTAATAAATATATTATTTAAACATTCTGTACCAATTGCAAACGAATCTTCTTCTTAAATTTTTCCTCATCATTAAATAAGAATAGCTTATATTGTCTTTTTTCATAATTTTCCAAATTGTTTCTTAATGTTATTCTACTTGATAAACGCAATTCAGGTATATACACAATAAATTGATATAATCCATCATTTCTTAACAACTTGTCAAAACAATATCCATCATAGAACTTTTCCATTACTTCAGGATTATTATAGCATAAATCAAGTAAATTACAATCTGATTGTACTTTACGAATAGCTCTCATTGTTACATTAATGTACTCTATTTCAGCTAACCATTTCTCATAAAATACTTCAGATTCTTCAGATAATACTATTAAATTCTTCTGTTTTTGGAATTTAATAAAATTTAATAAATCTACTAATCGTCGAATAGGCGATGTCATATGTACATATGCATCCATTTCTAGCAACTCATGTCTACGTAATATACTAAATTCTTCATTCGATAAAGTTTCAGAATCTATGTATTGACCAGATGCACTATTCCAGATTTTAATAAATTTACTAACATCTTCAGGAAGTTCATCAGGTAATAATACTTGTTTTTTAAGCAAAGTAGAACGAAATATACCTTTTTTACATTGTAATAATTCTTGTGCACAATGATAATTCATTAATATCATTAAATAACATACTAATTCGTGACTATTTCTTACATTATTAATATATCTGTATTTTAGAGATAAATTTTTAACTAATCCTAAAATCTCATGATAATATGGTGTTGAAATTAGTTCAATTGATTCATATGAATAATTACGCGAAACTTTTATAATACAATTACTATATTTTGTTTGTGTAATTGTATGTGTATTTGTATCAATTGTTAAATCAAGTACTAATGCAATGCGCTTTGAATTTTCTTGCAATGAACATAAACAATCTGATAAAATTGTTGGTAACATAGGTCTTTTTTTATCTGGTAAATAAATAGTTGAAATGCGTCTAGAAAATGTTTGCCATAAATTTAGAGCATCCATCCAAATAGTAACATTTGCAATATATATACTTAAAAGAACTGTATTATTATCTATTTTATTTAAACTAAAACCATCATCATAATCAGTGCTAGTTACTGGATCAATAGTTATGATTCTATATTCATTTATATTAGTTCTATCTTCAATTGATGGAAACTTTTTACTGACACAATCTTCAATAAATTCATCATGCGAAGATGAACTCATACAAGTTTGTATTGCTTTATTAGTTTCTTTATTAAATCTTTGAATAGAAGCATGAAGACTTTTACAATATAATTGATATTCATAAAAATTATCTAGTATAGAGACAGGACCAATATTTTGTGATAAAGTTCCATAAGGATGTTTGCTATCCCATTTATCAAACTTAATAGTTACATATAAATTTGTTAGAACTTTTGAAAATCCTAGTTGTTTAATTTCATATGGAACTAAGAATACTGGTATTCTTACATCATCAGGAATACATTTATATAAAAGTTTATTATTATTACTATTATGAATATTAGAACCGTGTTTACGACCATAAGTTTTATTATCAGATAATATAAGCACTCCAGGTATATTATCTACAGTACGAACAGATGAATGAATAATATTTACTTTTTCATTTTCATAAGTAAATACGTCATTTGAAAACATCTTATTTTCAATAGGATCTAATTTTGGTAATTGAACTTGATCCAATGTAGTTGCATTATAAATATCCCAGGAACCATAGTTCCGATTATTTAAATATAATTTATAATAAGTAGTTGTCATTTAATTATAATAAGTATTATGTTTATTATTATATTATAATATATTAAATTTCAATTTTATATAAAAATTTTAGTTAATTCTAATATATAATATATATATATTATGTCTTTTAGAGATTCATCTTTTGCAACAAATGGTGTATTAATTGAGCCATTAGTATCAGCAAATGCAGGATTATATGGACATTCTTGTAATAGTCTTATGATTTTATCGGATAATAAGATTTTAATTGGAGGTTATTCAAAAGCATCTAGTACTGATTTAGATAAAAAATTTTTTATGGCTAGATATAATTCTAACGGTTTATTAGATACTTCATTTGGTTCATTGGGTTATATAAAATATGATATAAATACAACATATGATGATGAAATATTAAATTTTTCTATAAATACAAGTAATAATAAAATATATGCTGCTGGTTATGTTAGTAATGGAGTTCAAACTGATTTTGCTATGATGCGTTTTTTACAAACAGGTCAAGTAGATACAACATTTAATACTAGTGGATTAGTTACAAGAACTTTAGCAGGTGGAGATATATTTTATGGTTCTACAGTGAGAACGAATGGTAATGTATATGGTATTGGAACAGATGGTAGTGGTAATTATGTTATATATAAATTTAATAATAGTGGAGGTATTGATACTACATTTGGTTCAAGTGGAATATTCAGAGCAAATATAGGAACAGGAAGTATATGTCACTTTAGAGCCATTAAAGATTATTTATATGGAGATTTAATTATTGCCGGAAATACTAGATTTAATAATTCTTTTTACTGTCAAATATTTTATATGAATGCATTTGCTACTCAATATACGACATTTGGTAATGGTGGTTCAGTAATGACAATATTATTAGAACAAAATCAGGAGGTTACTTCACTTGTTCTTGAAAATTCAGATTCATCATCCGGTAATTTTTTAATAGCAGGAGGTTCAACTCAAGATGGCAGTTCTAATTCTGTTTTTGTATATAGACTAATAAATGGTACTGGTGCATTTGATACAACTTTTGGAAATAATGGTATTGCAAAAACAACATTTTCAAACAAAAGTGTAATAAATGCAATTGATTATGCTGTTGATAAAACTATAGTTACAGCAGGATATACTATTGAAAATGGTATAAAGAAAATATTAATAATTAAATATAAAAATAATGGTCAATTAGATACAAGATTTGGTACAAATGGTATAATTATTGATAATATAAACATAGGTAATAATGAAATTAAATCAGTAAAATTTGAAACAAATGGTAAAATATTAGTTGGAGGAGAGAGTTTAAATTTATCAAATACTCCACAGATAAGTATATTAAAATATAATAATAGATTGTTAGCATCTTATAGAAAATCTCAAGGAGCAACAGCTTTAACATTATTAAATGAAAATTATCCTTTATCAGAAATGATAGAAGGTGGTTATCAAGATGCGGAACTAAAAACTGCTGGATATACTGCACAAAATTTTAGAGATGCAAGTTATACTGCATTACAATTAAGAAATTTAGGTTTTACAATTACACAATTAAAAGAAGGTTCATATACAGCAACAGAAATAATTCAGGGTGGTTATCCAGCATCTAATCTTAGAACTGAAGGTCCATATACAGCAACACAATTAAATCAATATGGAAGTTATACAATAATTCAATTAAAACAAGGTGGTTATACAGATACTCAAATTATTCAAGGATCATATAGTGCAATAAATTTAAATCAAGATGGTTCATATTCAGCAGTACAATTAAGAACTATTGGTAATTATACAGTTACACAATTAAAAGGAGGTTTATATACATTAGTAGAAATTATTCAGGCAGGATATTCTGCTTTTAATCTTAGAACTGAAGGTCCTTATACAGTAACAGAATTAATTGTAAATGGAAACTATACTATTCCACAATTACAAGCAGGTGGATATACAGTAACACAATTAAAAGAAGCTGGATATGGGTTTATTGAGTTAAAAAATATAGGTATATCATTTGCAGATTTAAAAACAGCATTTACAAAATTAGAATTTGAATTAGAAGGTTATACAGCATTTTATTATCAACTAGAAAAGGAATTACCATTATCAGCAATATGTTTTTTAGCAGGAAGTGAAGTAAAAACTGATCAAGGAATAATAGATATAGATAAAATAAATCCAGATATACATACAATAAAAAATAAAAAAATAATAGCTATTTCAAAAACAAGAACATTAGAAAAAGAATTGATATTTATTAAAAAAAATAGTTTTGGTTATAATATACCAAATAAAGATACGGTAATAACGAAAAATCATAAAATATTTTATAATAAACAATTAATAAAAGCAAAAGAACTTTTACATAACAATGGAATAGAATTAATAAAATACAACGGAGAAATACTATATAATGTATTAATGAATGAAGAAAATATAATGATTGTAAATAATTTAATAGTTGAAACATTAAATCCTAAAAATTGGATATCAAAATTATATAGTAATACAAGATATATGGATAATACAGAGAAAGATAAAATTATTAAAAAAATCAATAAAATTATTTTAGAAAATAATGTTAAAGAGTTTAAATCTGTATTAGATAAATTAAAGTAGATAATTATTATTTATATTATTTATATTATTTATAAATATAAAGATTCATTACTTTCTTTTGGTATTAAAATGTCAGGTATATTATTATCTTTATTTAGTTCATTAGTTATAGGTATATTATCTATGTTTGAATAATTATTATCTATGTTTGAAGAATTATTATTTATGTTTGAAGAATTATTATCTATGTTTGAAGAATTATTATTTATGTTTGAAGAATTATTTTCTTTTAAAAAATTAATATCTATTTTTTTTGCTACTTTTCTTTCTATATTTTGATTTTGCAAAGCATACATTAATATATTAGGAGAAATAGCTAAGTTATTCATATATGTTCTATATTTTAAACAACTAACACTTGTTGAATTATTATTATATTTAAATGAATACCACCAATATGCTGGAATATAAAGTATTCTTCCAGGTTCTAAACTAATTTCTAGACATTTAATTTTATCAAAATCTATTTTAAATTTTGTTTGTGGTGACCATGGATTAATTTGTGAGCGAAACTCTAAATTTTCATAATCATAAATAGGATATAAATATTTACTACTTTTAGGAGGTGTTAATTTTATTTTAATAGAACCTTGAGTTACCATAAAAAAATTACGATAGTTTAATTCATATTTAAATGGTGTCTCAGAACCTTGTGAACCCATTAAAATATCATAATAACAATTTGAAACTAAATATGGACGTAAAAAACTATCATTATAAGACATACTTTTAATCGCACCTGTTTCCATTAAAAAATCTTGATTATTTTCACTAGTATATGATGATATATTATCATTTATAAATAATTTATCAGCAATATGAAATGGAAGTGGAAGATATAATTCTGAATTAGTAGTTGTAGTAATTTGATTATCATTTGTTTCTCTTATTTTGACTTCGAATACTGGATAATTTTCTAATAAAAAGTTTTTATTAGATGTATTAATAATTTTACTAGTATCTTCATCACAATTTATTATCACAGGTTGTCTCAAATCACATATTTCTTCAAATTTGTCTTTAGATGGTTCATCAATTTCATATATTTCTAATTCATTACTCGTTTTTAAGTGGAATTGCACATGTAAGTAAAAAAATAATATAATACAAAATACAATAATCGATAATACATATTGATATAAATCCATAATTTATTTAAGTTATTATTATCAAATAAATTATTTTAACTATAAAAACGAAAATGAAAACAATAATAAATAATTTATTTCTAATCATCATTCATTACTTTTGGTGCTAAATAAAAGCAAACCTTACTATTATCTCCTAAATCATATTTGATTAAAATCGGAATCTCGGCAGTTAGTCCCACATTAATTTTCTCTGATAGTTTTATTGTACTACACATTTTATATAGATGATTTAGACTAAATAGACTTTCTACTTCTGTGTCTTCACTAATACAATATTCAATTAACTTGTCTGGTTCAACCTTTATTTCTAATCTGGCTGTATCCTCGGTTATAAATTGGATTTCATTTTCATTACAAGATATTTTAACATTTTGTCCTAATTCATTTAATTCACTTAGCATATCACACCATTTCTTTGATTCAATAATTAGATCAACATCATATTCAACATCAGGAATACCTAGTTCATCTTGTTCAATATCGATTAGAGGAATTTGAAAAAAATGATTATATACATTTGTCTTTTTTTCTTCAATATTTAAACAATTAATATCTAATTTGTCTTCATTACTGCATATAAGTTCCATTTTTGGATATTTCAATGAATATGACATAATTAATGAAAACATTGCTGAATCAACAGAAATAACTTTATCTTTATCTATAGAATAACTTGTAAACCATTCTTTCTTTAATTTAATATCAGCTAAGCAAATATGTGATTTATCCATAGACTGAATAGAAAGTTCATCTTTCATAAAACGCATAGTAATTGTTGAACCCCAGGTTTTTAATAGAGAAAAAATAGAAACAAATATTTGTAGTTTATTACTATTGTTAGTTCCTTCATTTAGAATAGATAAATTTTGCACCATTTATAGATATTATATATGTATTAATATATTAAAGTTGTTTTAATATAATAATTATTGTTTATTATTTATTATTCAATAATCATTAGATAAATTCTATTTTTTCTAATGTATCTTTATCAATAAAAGAACTAACAATATTGTATAATTGATTTATTAAAAAAGGAGTATTATATATATAGCATTTTTCTAATTTATTAGGATATCTTTCTTTAAAATAATTTGAAACTGAATAAATATAAGTTTTATGTTTATCTAACTCTACTATAGAAAAAGTTTTTATATTAAAATGTACTATAAATGTTTGATATTGATTAAATATAGGATCTATTTTGTTAGTTATTAATCCAGTTAAAAAGTCGTATGTTGAATTTGATGCAAAATGTTTAAAATAAATATAATGAATTGTTATTTTATTATTCTCAATTTGTATAAAATTTTCAAAAATATCTGTAAAATCTCCATTTTTAATTTTTGAAATAATTTTTTCTGAATTACTTGAACTTTCTATTTTTAATGACATTAATATTTTATTATAAATTCTATTTATATAATTATAGATAATCTTTCTAATTATATAAACTAACAAACATTATTTATGTTGAACTAGCAATTTCTTCTTCAAAATTTATTCCTGTTAAATCATGTGGATTATACTCAGGAATATTTAAACCATCTAAAGTAATATTAGTATTATCCAATTCTGAATCAGCAAAATTAATATTTTTTAAATCATTAGGATTTAATTTAGTATCAAATTCATTTGGATTATAATTATTAGAACTTATTAAACCATTTTCATCAATTTCTATTTCATTATTAGTTTCAAAATTAATATCTTCTGTACCCGAAGAAAATGAAATAATCAAATCTTTTATTTGTTCTGTATGTGTAGATGTAATGTTTTCTAGATTTGCAACAATTTCCTTAAGAGTTTGAACTTCGTGTTTTAGATCTTTATTATCTTTTAATAAAGAAATAGTTGCATTTTTAGTTTGAACAATTACAGGTTTTATTGTATCAATTTGTTGTTTCAAAAGTGTAGTATCTTGATTAGAAATATTTGTTCCAGAAGGACTACGTTTTTCAAGTGACTCTAAACGATTCATAATTGTATTTAATACATTTTTATCAATTTGTATAGTATTTACATCACTATTAAAAGTATTATTACTACCACTATGTTCCATTTCAATCAATTTTGATTCAACTGCACCAAGACGCAATGTAATTAATGTAACAGCTTGAGCAATAGTCATCTTACTAATACCTTGTACACCTTCTTTTTCATTAGATTCATGCATTTGTTGATGTTGCTGTTGCATCATTTGTTGTTGAGAATAAGCTGCTTGTTGACCAGCTAAACGACCAGAAGGAATATTAGGGCCATTTCCAGGTCTAGCCTGATTAGCAAACATTTGTGCTGAATTAATAGATGTAGTAGGACCTCTTGAAAATTGTTGCTGAGGTTCTGGTGGTCCTGCTCTTCTTCTTTGTGCTGCTTGTACTGAACGATTTGTACTCATAATATTATATTTATTAATTACAATTTGTTTCTAAATAAGTTACGCATTATATAACTTATTTGGAATTAGTTAAATACTTTTATATTATTATAATTAAAATATATAAATATAATTTAAAATATAATCCTAAATGGATTACGAGGAACTAACAAAACAGAATAAAATATTATTAGAAGAAAATAATATTTTAAAAGAAGAAATTGAACGTTTGAAAAGTCATCTAAAACGTTATACTGCACCAACTAACAAAAAACAATATTATGAAGAACATAAAGAAGAAATAAAAGAAAAGGTAAAAGAGTATAAACAAACTCATCAACCTACTGCAGAACAAAAGAAAAAATGGGCTAGAACAGCATATCTAAAAAAGAAGGAAAAACTTGAAAAAGATAAAGTAGAACAATTGTAAATTATATATTTTTCCAAGAAAACTATATAAAGATAAATAATGCATAGTATATATTAAATGGAACACCAAGAAAATATTATTGGAGTTTATAAAATTACTAATATAAAATCAGGAAGATATTATATTGGTTATTCAAAACATATTATTCGTCGTTTTTATAAACATAAATCTCAGTTAAGAAGTAAATGTCATGAAAATATATTTTTACAAAGAGCGTATAATTTAGATGGTGAAGATAGTTTTATTTTTGATATAATTCATAAATGCAATACAGAAGAAGAAGCAAAAGAAATAGAGTTAACTTATTTAACTAATATGGATATACGAGAACAACTATATAATCTAAATTATAATAATAGTGGTGGAGATTTATTGTCAAATCATCCTAATAAAGATGCTATACGAGAAAAAATAATTAGTTCATGTAAAGAGACTATTAGTAAAATAAGTGTAGAAGAAAGAAAATTGAAATATGGAAAACTTGGAGAAAAAAATGGAATGTATGGTAAAACTCATTCTGAAAAAAATAAAAAAATCTTTTCTGATACACATAAAGGAAATTCTCATCGTACAGGAAAAAAAGCATCCGAAAAAACGAAAAAAACATTATCCGAAGTAGCTAAACTTCGCATTGGTGAAAAAAATCATTTTTATGGAAGACATCATACAGAAGAAACAAAACAAAAATTAAGAGAAAAAGGTTATAGTAGAATTTCTAAAAAATCAATTAAAATCATTATTGATAATAAAGAATATATTTCAATGACAGAAGCATCAAGACAACTTAATATTCCTATACCAACAATTTTATGGAGATTAAAATCAAAAAATCCTAAATTTGATAGTTATAAATATGTTGAAAATTCTATGCAACCATTTCAACCTTAATTTGCTCGTGACATTTATAATTATGTATTTCAAAGTCGCTTACTTGATAATCATTAATATTATCTCTAATTTGCTTAATTGAAACTGTTGGAAATTCATATGGTTCTCTTGTTAATTGTAATTTAGCAGCATCAATTGCATTTTCATATAGGTGACAATTTCCCATAAAATGAACAAATTCATATGCTTCTAAACCACAATGTTTTGCAAGTAAATGAGTTAAGAGCGAATATGATGCGATATTAAATGGAATTCCAAGGTAAAAATCTGAGCTGCGTTGTAGCATTAAACAACTCAACTTGTTACCATCGTGTACATTAAATTGACACAAAATATGACATGGAGGAAGAGCCATTAGTGGAAGTTGTATTGGATTCCAAGCAGTCATAATAAGACGACGACTAAAACGCTCCTTAGGATCTTTTAAGGCATCAATAATTTGTTGTAATTGATCAACTCCTTTACTTCCATCGTATTTTTTTCCATAAGGATCACATAATGCATTAAATTGTCTCCATTGTCTGCCGTAAATCGGTCCAAGTTCATCTACTTCGTAATGTATTAGACCTCTTGAATCTAAAAACTCTCTTGAACCATTTGCATCCCAAATATGGACACCTTGTTCTTTCAAAATCTTATTATCAGTTTCACCACGAATAAACCATAACAATTCTTTTAAACAAGTTTTCCTAGCAGTTATAATAGGAATTTTATCATCTTTTAGAGAAAAACGCATAGAACGTCCAAATACAGTTTTTACACGACCATTACGACCTTCTTCCCAAGTTCCATTTTCAAGAATATCATTTAACAAATTAAGATATTGATATTCTTCATGAGAGAATCGTTTTATATTCTTAAAAATGTTTACTGAGACTAGACTAGAAAATTCTTCTTGTTCTTTAATATTATTATCTCTTTTTTCTTGAGTATTTTTATAATGGTTATCTAGTCTAGCATATTCTTCTGCTCCATGGTCCATTTTTAATAATATACATATTTTAGTTATTTATCTTTATATAAAAATTTTTATAAAACATTTAATTTCTAAATATAACCTATAAGAGAATTATGGAAAGTTTAGATGAACTAACAAAAACAAGTAGCGGAAAACCAGGATTTTTTAAACATGTATTTAATTTTAATGATGAATCTAAATCTACTATGTTAAATATTATTCAATATGCAGTTTTAGCTATTATTCCAGTTGTTTTATTAAACAAACTAACACAGAATTATGTACCTGAAGCAGATGATGATAAAAGTAGTTTAGAACTTAGTGCTGAAATTTTAGCACAAATAATTGTAATGTTTATAAGTATTTTAATTATTCATAGAATAATTACATATATTCCTACTTATAGTGGTGAAAAGTATGTAGATTTTGATGTAACAAATATAGTGTTAGCTATGTTAGTTATTCTTTTAAGTTTACAGACAAAATTAGGAGAAAAAATAAGTATTTTAGTTGATAGAATTATAGAATTATGGCAAGGTAAAAAAGACAATAGAAAGAAAGGGAATAATAGTAATCAAGTAAAAGTATCTCAACCTATTTCTCAAAATCAAATGGCTATGAATAGTGCATTATCTAATCCTGTATCTGGTGCTACATCAATAAACTCTTTACCTACACAACAACAATTACCAGATTATAATCAAATGTATCAACAAGATACAACCCCTCTTGTAGGTGCTGCAACACCAGGAATGGGAATGGAAACATTTGAACCAATGGCTGCTAATGCTGTTGGTGGAGGTGCATTTGGTTCTGCTTTTGGTGGTGGATGGTAAATTATAAAAAACTATATATTATATAAAAATTATATAATAGTTACTATTATATAATTATAACTATATCTATAATGGAAAATTTAACTAATTATATTGGTAAAGATTTGTATACAATTATGTTATTACTTAAACAGAATTATCCTAATAAAAATATAAAAATTTGTAGCAATATTGAGTTTATACAAAATATTTTTTATAGTAATACAATTCGTATTTTAGTAAATGATGGTATAGTAACTAATATTCAAGAAGGATAAAACTAAGAGTTATATAAATAAGGATTATTTATATGATTATTCATAGGATTTATTACTGTTGTAATTACATGTTCTTGATGAATATTATTCCAACTGATACCAATATCATTTATATTTTCTATATCACTATTAATATTATTAATATTATTATTTATAAAAAGACTTTTTATACAGTAATAAAATAAACTAACAAAACACATATTATTTATAAAATATACTTTATTATATTATATTAAAAAATTTATAATATAATATATTTAATAGTAATATTATATATTAAATATAAATGGATGTTGAACAATTAATTAGTGCTCTTGATAATGACAATAATGATAGTATTATGAACTTAACAACAAAAAAAATACTTGAGATGAATTTAAATATTTTAAAAGAATTACATTTAGATGACAATATAACACTAAATTATTTAAAAAAACTAAAAGGTTATCGTTATGTAGATGAAATAAGTGATTTAAAATATGGTAGTTTTATTCGATGGATACCTATTACAGATCCAACATATTTACCTCTACATTATTCTGGAATTATATGTGATATAAAGATAACAGATAATGGTGTTTTAATTGTATGTAAAAATTTTATGCATCGTCATTATACATTTAAAATGGATGAATGTTTAATGTTTCAGAAACTTTCACAACAAGAACAAATATTATTATCAGCATTAGATCATTTAGATGAAGAAAAATAAATTATTTATATATTTTTTTAGACTTATTTTTATAAGTTCTTCTTTTTTTCCCACCTTTTCCAAATTTTTCCATGGGTTTATCTAGTTCGTTAGCATAAGATTCAATATCTTCAATCATCATGCTTTTTTGTTCTCTTGTTTCTGGAGGTCCCTGTATAAAATATTCTTCTATTTTTTCTTGAGGAATAGGACTAAGTGCACGTTTCATATCTTTTTGTTGTTGTTTTACATAATCAGGTGGAAGACGATACATATATTCGTTTTTTATAATATCGGTTTGTGGTCCTTTTTCAATATCCCATTCACTAGTATTTTCTCCACCCTTTTTATTTTTTTTAGCTTTGATAACTTTTTTATTTTTTCTCATTGTAACACTTTGTTTTTTTTTACATTGAAATTTTCCGCGTGTTATGCCTTTTGTATTAAATATAGTTCTAGTACATATTCCAATAGATTTTGCTTC
>Ga0194118_10003794_pt1 | contig 17138 bp, 11 predicted proteins | sample TA2MahsurfametaG_2_FD_148662 | JGI IMG/M metagenome (GOLD analysis project Ga0194118, IMG submission 148662) | Freshwater microbial communities from Lake Tanganyika, Tanzania - TA2015013 Mahale N5 surface | ecosystem: Environmental > Aquatic > Freshwater > Lake | place: Tanzania: Lake...
CCGAAGGGGTTGATCGTTGTGAACCCCTCTTGCCGGTGCTCGCCGGCTTCCATGTCGAGCAGCTGCCAGGTGTAGGGAATGCCCCGCTCCTCCATGTACCAGCGGGGCATGGAGGCCCGGCTGCGGGCGCCGCCATAGAGGGTGAGGGCCATTGGAGCGAGCGTGGGGAAGCGGGCTGCTCAGTATCGGGCTGCGTGGCTGGAGCTGTGGGCGTGGCCAAAGCACCTCCATGGCATCACAGTGGTGTTGGTGCTTGATCGCCCGTGCCCTCGCCCAACGCTGAGCTGTTGCGCCTGGCTCCGCTGCTGGTTCCTCAGCCACGCCGCGGCGTGGTGGGCAGTAGCCGTTATGCCCGCAGCCTGCGCGATGCCGTGCGGCTTGCGGCCCAGGATCCGCAGCGCCGGCCGGTGCTGATCAGCGGTGAACCGGGCCTCGAGAAAGACAACCTCGCCGCGCTGATCCACTACGGCTCGGCGCAACGGCAGCAGTTGATGCTGCGGCTCGATGGCGCGTTGCTGAAGGCCGATGGCAGCGAGGTGTTCGGTGCGGGATCCGATGGCGCGGAGCCGCCCTTGCTGGAGCTGGTGGGTGCGGGTTCGCTGCTGATCGACAAGATCGATCAAGTGCCTGATCCGCTCAAGGAGCAGCTGCTGGAGCTGGCGCGCAGCGGGCAATGGTGCGCAGGCGGTGTGACGCACACGTTTGCGGGCCGCCTATTCTTCACGGCGGAGAGCAGCCTGCCGGCGCTTGATCGCTGCTGCACGTTGATCCGGGTGCCGCCGCTGCGCGTTCGCCGCCAGGACCTCGGTGAATGGCTCCGTTATGGCGTGCGCCAACGCAGCCGCAAGTTGGGCTGGCCCACGCCACCGCAGGTGCCGGAGGCGGTGGTGAAGCGGCTGCAGAGCTACGACTTTCCCAACAACCTGCGGGAGCTGGAGGTGCTGATCTACCGCGCCCTGCAGCAGGTGCGCCGCCAGGGGCAGGACTGGCCTGCCGTGCTGCCCGACGACGTGTTCTGGACCGCTCCACGCCAACAGCGCCTGCGCTTCGACATCTGGCGCTGGAAGCCTCAGCTCAGGGAGTGGATGCGGGCGCCATGGCTCTGGAACGGGTTGCTGTTCGGCCTGGTGAGCTGGCTGTTTGTGCTGGTGAATCTGTGGCTGTGGCTCGGTCCCCAGGACCGCCAGCACAACGGAGCCCTCAATCTGTTCTGGGCCTGGTGGTGGCCGCTGATTCTGCTGGGGTTCCCGCTGGTGGGGCGCCTCTGGTGTTCCTTCTGCCCGTTCATGGTGTGGGGTGAAATCAGCCAGCGGCTGGCGCGGCGTCTGGGCTTTCAGCCGCAGCGCTGGCCCCGGGGCGACAGCGATCGCTGGGCCTCACCACTGCTGGCGGGCGGCTTTGCGCTGATCCTGCTGTGGGAGGAGCTTTGCAACCTGCAGAACACCGCCTGGCTGAGCAGTTGCCTGTTGCTGCTGATCACCGCCGGCGCCGTGATCGGTTCGCTGCGCTTCGAGAAGCGCTTCTGGTGCCGCTACCTCTGCCCGGTGGGCGGCATGAACGGCTTGTTTGCCAAGCTCGCCATCACCGAACTGCGGGCCCAGGTGGGCACCTGCAGCGGCAGCTGCAGCACCTACGCCTGCTTCAAGGGTGCCCCCGCCGATGGCGAAGGCCTGGCCACCGCCGGTTGCCCGCTCGGCACCCATCCGGCCCACCTGGTCGACAACCGCAACTGCGTGCTCTGCCTCACCTGCGCCCAGGCCTGTCCGCATCGCTCGGTGCAGCTCGCCTTGCGACCTCCGGCGGCCGATATCCAGCGGGAGATGACTATTCCGCCCGCTGAACCGGGCCTGCTGTTGGTCCTAGCCGGTGATGTATGCCTGCACCATTGGCAGCGTTTGCTGGGCTGGAGTTCTTGGGCTCCCACTAGCTTGGTGGGGGGGCCTTGGCTGCCGCGACTGGCAGCAGCAACCCTGGCTCTGGCGGTGCCTTCGGCCCTGTTTTTGTTGTCTCGGCTGTGGTTTCCCCCGGCACGGGTGCAGCGCACGCTCTATGGCCTGCTGCCGTTGGTTTGGGCTTTGCTGCTGGCGCGTCACCTACCGATCGGTATGGCTGAGGCGGGGATGGTGCTGCCGGTCACGGGTCTGGCGATGGCTCCGTTCTGGAGCGCTGATCCGCATGTGATTGGTTTTTGTCAGACCGGTGTAGTGCTTGGAGGTTTAGTCGCGGCGTTCATTCTGCTACGCCGTCAGTTAGGTAATTCTGTTTCGTTGTGGCTCAGTGCATCGTGCCTAGCGTTGCTGATTGCTTGGGGAGGGCGCTGGTTGGTTGGTGGCATCTTCGTCTGAAGTGATGCTGTGGACCCTGCCAGCATCCGGAAACGATCACGTCCGCATGTCTCACCTGCTGCGTACGCCCCAAGTACACCCAAGCGCTTCGGCCATCGCTGAGGATTCGTCGATGCCGCTCATAGAGCCGTGGTACTCCTTCAAATCGATCCAGCTGCTGAAGGATCACAGCATTCACCCAGTAAAGCTCTCCTTGAAGTGGTGAGATGGCACTGATGTCATCGACGGCCATTGGAAAAGGACCAAGATCGTAGAGAGCCAGTGCTGTGATGGAGGCCTCTCCAATCCATACCGCTTTTCGGATTTGCTCATGGTGATTCATGCCCCTCTTGAGACTGCCATAGACGAACACAAGGTCGTCACAATCTACTTCATCTTCGATATCACCCTTCTGGGTTTCTATTCTTTCATGGCCACTTCTTCTCGTGCTCATGCGTCCATTAAGCCCATGCATCAGCTTCGATAAGCGTGATCTTTAAGCGATGATATCATAGGCTCTCTGAGATTATCCTCAACCATTGAATCGCTCATGCGCGTTGGGTGAGTTCGCTCCCGTCTAGATTTTCCGAAGAGTCCTTCTTGCTTCGAGAAGTCTATAAACGCAGGATGCCACCGAACCGAGAGCAGTTGATGGAGATTCGTGGCATCTTCTTCATTACGCCAATTCCTTGAGTGTTTTAAAAATTGTAATGGTTTATGGCGCTGTCTGAATCCCGCCTAGCATAGGTATGCAACCTGCTGCCCAGCTTCTTGGAGTCCAGATCACCTCTGGTTCCTCAGGTCAGCAGCCAATCCTTGATACGATGAAAATCAACAAATCTTTCATTGGTCTTCTTGGCCTGAGTGCGATTGCGGGTCAGCTAACGATGCCTCCATCGGTTGCATCCTCGCCGATGCAGAACGTTCCATGTCCTCAGTTTGTAAGTGCGATTCAACCCCTTAAAATAGGTTTCAAGTGGACTGAAGGTCCTGCCTGGGACCCAAAGGCGAATCGATGGATCTTCAGTGATCTCATGGGAGAGACTGAGTATGGAATTACACCAACTGGTACTCTCACGACTCTTAGAGCGCCAGCTGGCTATCCTAACGGCCACGCGCTCTTGCCCAGCGGCAACTTCGTGGTGGCACAACATGATCGGACCCTTGGCACAGTCAATGGTGACGGCTCAGGCTATCAAGTAATTGCTAGTACCTTTCAAGGTAAGAAACTGAATAGCCCAAATGATGTTGTTGTTTCTAAGACAGGCGATATCTTTTTTACTGACCCAACCTTTGGATTAGAAGGCTATGGACCCGTCAAGGCTAAACCCGATCTCTCATTTAAAGGTGTTTATCGTGTTCGCGACGGCAAGCTTGAACTGGTAAATGATCAACTTTCCATACCTAACGGCGTTGGCCTGAGCCCCGACGACAAGACTCTTTATGTTAGTGACACCTCTGATAATGCTATCTATACCATTGATGTAGCGTCTTTCGCTGGTAAACCAGTTGCTGCCTCTAAACTGTTTACCTTTAGCCAGATTAAAGGAGGCCACATCTCTGCAAACGCGAGTGATGGGCTGCGTGTTGATAGCAAGGGCAATATCTGGGCAACAGGGCCTGGCGGCATTGCCGTTTTCACTTCGAGTGGGAAAGAACTCTGCGCGATTCCGTTTCATGACCACGTTGCCAATTTAGCTCCAGGTGGTCGTATGAACAAGCAGATCTTAGTAACATCTGCAGATAAAGTTATCTTGATTAATCTCAAGAATTCATTCTGAACATTTATCATTCACATTTATAGATAGGTTTACCCAATGGTCAGAACAACTCGTCGAAAGCTAATTCTCGGTAGTTTGGCATCCTTGGTTGCTGCTGGGATTAATTCCAGTCATGCAAAAGTAGCGAAACCTGAGTCAACTAGATCACAAACATCGGCTGACTCCAAGCTTCCTCCATCTCTAAAAGTCAAGGCCGTTATCATTGGCAGCGGTTTTGGAGGCTCCGTTGCTGCGTATCACTTAGGTCAGAACAAGGTTGAGACTCTAGTTCTAGAGCGAGGCCGACGATGGGATGTGAAGGAAGGGCAGCCAGGCCCGTTTACGACATCCAAACTCCCAGATGGACGCGCGCTCTGGTTATCCGAGACAGACTTGTTGGTCACCGACGGACCTCAGGATCCTATCAATCGGTATACAGGGCTCGTTGAAAGATACAACGAGGATGGAATTATTGTATGGGCATCTTCTGGCGTAGGCGGCGGATCGCTTGTTTATAATACAGTACTTCTGCAACCATCAAAAGCAAATTTCAACAAGGTTTTTCCCTCATCAATCAACTACGATGAAATGAGTAGGGAATATTATCCACGTGTGGTTGAGATGATGGATGCGGGTCCCATCCCCGATGACATACTTTCTAGCCCTAATTACCTTGGTGCGAGGATCTTCCTAGACTTTGCAGCACGTGCTGGTTTACCCACGCAACGAATTAATACAGCGACAAACTGGCATATTGTACGCAAGGAATTGCAAGGACAATTAGAAGCTTCTGCAATCGCAGGAGAGATTTGGTATGGTGGCAATAGCGGCTACAAGAACAGTCTTGATAAGAACTATCTACATCATGCTCAAAAGTCCGGACATGTACAGATTAGTCCTCTCTCTAATGTCACTGAGATCAGGGAATTAGGCCAAGGATTCCAGCTCTCTGTCGATCGTCTTGATGAGTCTGGTTCTGTGATTAGCCGTCATACGATTACCTGTGACTATCTGTTCATGGGTGCTGGGTCCATGGGCACTACGTCGCTTTTAGTGAAGGCTAAGCACAAAGGCACTCTGCCGAAGCTCAATAATGAGATCGGTAAGTATTGGGGCAACAATGGAGACACATTTGGTTCCATCCGCATCGGATCACCTGCTGGAAGCAGTCATGGCGGACCTGCACATATAGTTGGACTAGATTATCAAGATAATCCATATGGACCACAAACAGTAATCGCATTCCCTCAAGCTGACAATACTCATGACTCACTCATATTCCTAGGCATGGCTTTACCTGATGAAACAGGATACTGGCAGTATAGTGATCAACTGAATCGGGCGGTCTTACATTGGCCAAGTCCTGGGGAGTCAGAGTCTCTTAAGTTGATGGATAAACGCATGCACTACACACTTAATAAACTTGCTAGCCAGGTCAGTCCTGAATCCGCTCGGGTAGCTGCTATTGAATCTGTAAAGGTATCCGGTGGTGCAACAGCTCACCCTTGTGGCGGCGTCGTCATGGATAAAGCATGCGATACCTATGGTAGAGTAAAGGGTTATAAAGGCCTGTATGTTGTTGATGGAGCATTAGTTCCACGAGGCACAGCTGCCGCTAATCCCGCACTAACTATCGCAGCACTAGCGGAACGGTGTATGGATAAGATTATTAAAGATGACATTATATAGAATCTGAAAAATGAAAAAGCCCCTCTACGTATTCTCGTAAAGGGGCTTTCGTCTGTGGTGACAATAGTCTAGAAGTTAAGGTAGACCCTAAATGTACTTCCCCAATCAGTCCCGCCAGATGAGAATCCATCATGGTTGGTTACGAAGAAGACGGCAGGCTGAACAAAGACACGATCCGAAAGTGGATAGTTGTACCAGGCCTCAAAAGCTAGTGGTGCAGCATTGGTTCCCCATGCAGATTCGTTACTGTAGACATAAGGCACCTGACCGATGGCGAGAGCTGATGTACTGTTGTCTACAAGGAAATCTGTAAATACTAAAGCAGCCATCCAACTCTGTGCCCTTGCTGTATCTCCAGCTTGGGCCATGGGTACTCCCAAGACATTCACATCGTATCTCGATGTGTAAAGGAAATTATTGTAGACGAGATTTAAAGAGACATCCTCCGTAAACTGCCAGCCAAGAGTTACACCAACTTGACTAAAAGAATCAACATCATAGAAGAATGGGTTGGCAGACAGGTTTGTTCCCACAAATGAGTTAAGAGTGTCTCCCCTGCTGTAGACATAATTCAAAGAGGCAATAACACTGCCATCATTGGAGACATATCCGAGCTGCACAGGTGCCCTAAAGCGTGTGTCTCTCCCGACGATACCTTTCTGTTGATAGCTATTAGAAACAGGGTTTAATGCATCAGGTTGATTGGCGATGTAACCTCCACCGATATGTAGATTACCACCAAGGAAGTTCTTGGCAATATTCTTAATTGTAAGCCCAGCGCCAGATCCGACGTAATCTGCTAATCCAGCACCACTTGCAAAGAAATAATTTTGTTGTTCTACAGGATAAAATGTACCATACTGAACCGGTAGCATGTCGTAATCTTTATATCTGGTTCCTATCCAAAAATTAGTATCGGTACCAAGTGGAATCTTCCACCATAAACGATCAAAAGTTACAGCTGTGCTATCAATACTGCCAAACCCGTAGGCTAGGTTCAATGCTGGAAATCTACCACGTTCGCCATAAGGAAGGATGTTGCGATATCTCAGAGAGATATTTAACAAGTCAGTTCCTGTAAAGCTGGTTCGGAAATGAACTTTCACATCGTTATTAAACGTGTAGCTGCGTTGAAAATTAAAGTCTTCTGATTCAATATCATCCGAACCATCACTGCCTGAAAGAGACCGTATAAAGCTTTGTGCAGCTAGTTTTACGGACATTGCATTCTGCTGTCGAGTTGTTAGCGAGCCGTATTCAGCCACGGCTATATTCAAGAGATCATCATATTGCGTAGTGTTTGATACCAGCCCTCCGTTAGCGACCGTATTGATTCCCTGGCATAGCTTTACGCAACCAACTGTGGGTACATTGAGTTTTGTTCCCTGCTTAAGGACCGTATTCTTATTGACAGACTGAGGTAGATTCGGATTGAACTCTAGCAATCGGCTAGCAGAAGTTGCATTCTGATTGGCGACTGTACTAATCGTGTCACCAGCACGAGCAACGTATGTAAAGGAGTCTTTGGCTTTACGACCAACCTTTTCAAACCTAGACGCATTACCTAAGTCAATTAGATTCTCCATATCTTTCTCTGCCAATGGTATTCCGGCGAAGGTAATGTCAGACCCGAGATTCTTCTGATTAAAACTAGATGCATTAACGACTTCATAGTTTGCCTTAGGATTCTTCAGACCTCCAAGTCCAGAGTTGGGTAGGATTGGCTGGCCTTTTAGATTCACTGACAACTCATATCCTGACTTATCAAGAGTCTTCGGATCACTAGCACTGTAGTTGGGATCGGACTTCTTAGTAATGATGAGATTACCACCACGACTTAGAGAGGTGAATTTGACTTTTCCGCCAGTCCAGCTTGATGCAATTGCATAGTTGGAAGCTACAGAGCTATCAACAGCGCTCAAGCCACTGGGCGGATAAAAATCACTACTTTGACCAGACTTATAATAAGCGAATGCATTGCCACCGGCGCTATTGGTGGCGCCGGAGACCGACTTGGGCATTAACTCAACGGCGTCATTAGCAAACGCTCTATTAACATTAACTATTCGAGAATTCCAGAAGTTTGTGGACAAACTATCGTTTGGCCCGGTAACACCGCCTACAACAAGATTAGCAGAGCCAGATATTGTGAGAGTCGGCTTAAACTTTGGAGCTTCTTGTGGAGGTACGGCGTCCTCATCTGATACAACTTTGACAGTACTCTGAGAAGCCTTAGATGCATTCAGTTCAACAATCTGACCTTTTAGTTCAGCAATGGTTTGGTTGAGTTGGGACTCTTTAGCTTCGAAAGCCTTATCCGACTGGTTCTTAGCCGCAGAGAGTTGAGCGATATCAGACTTAAGCTGATCTATCTGTGATTGAAATTGTGCTAAAACTTTTTCGATATCTAGCGACTTAGAATTCTGCGTGTTAATATTAAGTGTCTCGAAACTGTTTCTGATGCTCCTTAGGCTCTCCAATTGACTAGTAGATAAATTCCTAGAGGCGATGCAACTATCAACTTGGTCGAGTATTACGTTTAGATTCACAGAGTCTTTGATCAAGCAGCCATTGGCTTGAGCCTTCCGTAGGAGTCCATCCAACTCTGGCTGGACTGCCAAGGCCGCTAACGGTTGCGATACAAAGAATGCAGCACCTGCAGCTACAGCTCGGATGCCCTTCATCGCTCTGATGCAACTCGGTACATTCTTGGTTGTAGATATCTGTATCGTGGTTCACTGTGTGACAGATGTGCACCTGGTATTGGATTGCGTCAGCATTCTTAAATGCTTCGGTGAGACTTGGTGATTGTCCAAAGAGTTGGATATAAGTATTCTGGCTTATAATCCCATCTTTGTGAGATAGTCTCTGAGATCTTCAAGCACCCTCTTGTACGCCGAGTTGAATTTCTCGACAGTATTTGATGGTTCTTGCCCTTCCCTTAGTTTCATTGTATTCGACCAGTTCACTAAGCATTGCCCTCCCCCCAGGTCAGTCATATTTACGATGGCAATACTTTCCCTCACAGGTCCATTCAAAGTATGAGTGTAAGCCAATTCCATTTCGCTTTGATTGATATAAATAAGTCTTTCTTGAACTACTTGTCCATTAGAACTCCTTAAAAGTTCTCTAACCTCCCCAACCTGTCCTTGATTTCCACTCACGCGTTTCGATTGAGTAAAGCCACTGTACCACTTGGCAATACCGCTGAAGTCTGAAACAACGCTCCATGTCTTTGTGCAGCTTGTATTAACAACAATACTTTTTCTTGCTCTATAAATCTCTTGGCCAATCTCGGATTCTGAGGCTATGATTGGAGTGAAAGTTGACAACACTCCAGATGCAATTAGTAAACCGCAGAAACGATTCAACACTATCTCAATACAACTACACCTACTCTATACCACTGGAGAATACTTGTCAAGAAAGCTAAGACCTCTTTTCTCCTTTCTTAATAGAATGCGTGTTCATCTCTAATCTCATTCTCAGCTAGTCCTCATGCGGTTGGCTTGCTTGCCGGTTAGCATTGAATCAAATGGTACAGCACCATGTCAGGTTCCTCATTCGTTCCGCAGTCCTTGCGTGGAGGATTTTTCCCCAAATATTACGTTTACGATGGCGGCCCCGATGATGAGGATAGCACTGCTAATGGTATTCTATCCTATACCACATATTTCGGCAATGGTCCTTTTCATATCGATGGGATTTCGTCTTATATCAGAAACGTTCTAGGTCTGCAATTCCCAGACAATTCTAATACAAGAAGCGATCTTCTTTATTCCTTTGAGGATATCAATAATCAGGGTAATGACTTCTACTCGCCTGTTTATCTCTATTCTTACGGTCATAAGGATTCTTCAGGCTCAATTCACTTTGATAGTCCTGGAGCCCATCTGGCCCTGGATCCTGGCCAGACTCTAAAGCTGACCACGAGATTCTCTTCTGATGTCAAGTCCATAGGTAAGCATCCAGCGACAGCTACTTCTGGTGTCGCTTTTATGGAAAGTGGGGGTGGTGGTTCGACAAATACCCACTACCATGGCCTAAATACATCTCCGAAAGGATTTGGTGATAATGTTGATATTGAAAATCGTGAAGACTACATCAACTCAATTAAGGTCCCTAAGTCTCACCATGAAGGTTTGTCTTGGTGGCATCCCCACTTCCACGGATCAGCGAACGGCCAGGTGTACGGAGGCGCTTTCGGTAACCTCCAGATTGGAGATTCCCTTTACCAGTTACCAGGATTTGAGTCAGCGAAGCGAAACTTTATAGGGATTAAGAACTTTAACGTTACCTATAACCAGCAAACCGCCCGTTTTGAGGTGATCACCAGTGGATTTACCCCAGAAGAGACTGCTCGAAATATCTATCTGATTAATGGGGAGTATCTTCCGGTTAAATCAGGATTCACCACTGGCGAGTGGAACTCCTTTTCGTTCATTAACTACACCAGTAATAGCTTCTTAAATGCTAAGATTGTCAAGACGATTAACGGCGTTGCTTTTGACATTAAGGACAAATCGACCTGGGGCGATGTTGTTGATCTATACATCTATGGAAAAGATGGCTATCAAACCCCCACGGTTGACAAGGCCTACACCGGCATTAACAATAGTATTCTTAATGGCTTGCAGCTTGAAGACCCAGTAGGAACTACTGTTACTGATTTGCCTTCTCCAAATCTCGAGAATAATCTATACCTAAGTCCTGCACGTCGATATGAGACTCTGGCTTATTTCACTGAGCCTGGGGACTATAAGATTATTTCTGAAGCTTGGACTGGAGCTGGCCTTCGAGCAGGAGGCTGGATTTGGCCTGATATCGAGCTTGGCACTATCTCAGTTACTGGATCATCAGTTGCTGCTCCATCTGTTCTTCCATCAGACGTGACGCCTGAGCGACCCTATGAGTCGATTAATCTTGACCTTGCTAGTTACCAGCCTTTGCGTGATAGAAGAATTACTTGGTCCGGTGACTCTTTTGTAGAGGGTCCCAACCGCTTCCGAAAGATTAATGGTGGAATCTATAACACTAATACCATCCTAAAAAATGGAGAACCTAATCGCTACGCAGGCTACAATCCACCTTTTCTTATCAATGATAATGTGCTTCCATATAATCCAGCCCTTATTACCCAGCTTGATTCACTAGAATATTGGCACCACGAGAACTGGGCAACAGAGCAGCATCCATTCCATCCACATCAAAACCATTTTCAGATTGTTCCTACAACAGATGCACCGCAGGAACGGATGCCACTTACTGCACCCATCGGTGATTCGCCTGCAACTCGAGATACGATCATCCTCTTTGTTACTTACCTAGGCAGAATACCAACGCCTGATGAGCTTTCTCAGTACTCCGCTCAATTGTCAGGTTCTTTGACAAGACAGGGGCTTGCCAAGATCCTTTCATCATCAGATAAATATCAAGCTGAATTTAACCGTTTCTATGTCACTGAACGTGATCTCACTAAAGACCGTTACCAGCAAATTGCTGATGGTGCTTTTTACACGATAACGAGAGAAAATATTTACGACGTCGCCAAGTCGCAGCAGTACGCTCGTCTTCTCAAGAAAGTCGGAGTTAAAAAGTTTCCTCTCGCTCTTCTTAATCGTTTATCTGCGGGTGCTTCTGGCGAAGTTGCACGCCAACGTTTGGATAATCTAGCAACCGCCGCCCTTTATGCCGTTAACAAGGTTTCACAGACTCAGCCCTTTACCAATGTTGCCACTGCATTGCTTAGGGTGCTTAATCAACAGATTACTGATAATTATTTATCTGTTGATCGCATTCTCCCTCTAATCGATCAACTTGTCTATCATGATCCGGCGAATGTTACCAATGGTGAGGCTTATGGCGGCTCGCCGGTTCGAATGGATAATGTCGCATTACCGGCTGGATTAATTCAAGAGCAATCCTTTTCCTCTCCCAGTTCCAACCGCTATCCTACGCCTGCAATTTACAACAAGCTTGACCCAGGTCGTATTACTACTGCTACAACATTTGATAATTATACCGGCGGTTTTCTTCAGCACTGCCATATCCTTCCCCATGAAGACTCTGGGCAGGGCATGATCGTAAAGATCATCGACAATATGCAGCGCAGTTGGTTTTCCACTCAAAAAGAATTTGCGCCTGGTCAGGCTATTGAGGTTTACCGATCTTCGAGCCTTGAGTCTCGCCTAATTAATTCAGATCTCTTTTCTTCTCGAAGGATCGCTTTTGGCGACGTTGATAAGGATGGCTATAGTGATATCATTGTTGTAAATGGTGACGGCGGTTCTGATCTTGTTACGATTGTTGATGGCCGAACGTTAGAGCCTAAATACACTTTTAGTGCTTTCTCCGATTATGAGCTTGGTCAGACTCTTCCTGATCTGCCTTCTCAGACATCTTGGAAGCATGGGCTCTACGTGGATGTGAACGACGTGACTGGCGATGGTCTCAGTGACATTGTCCTAGGTGCTGGCACTGGGGGTGGTAATCGTCTTCGTGTATTCACCAGAGTTCCCGATGGTATCCAATTCAGCGGGGAATCACAGGCTTTCTCAAGCTCCCCGGAGTATGCCAACATCTCGGAGACACGCTTTAAAATAGGTGATTTTGATGCTGATAACTTCTCTGATATAGCCTTTATTGGCAATCACCAGGATGGTAGCCCGATCGAGGTTCGCTCGACTCGCTCTGGCACCGTGCTCTCTTTGTTTAAGCCTGGTCTTAAAGGTCGTATTGGATTGTCTGCTGGATACTCAAGCTATCACAACCTTGGACTGGAAACTCTCTACATGTATCAGGTGGATCACCCTGATGGCCTCGTAAAGGCTGCAACGATGCGCGCTGCAGAATATGTTGCTCATTCGAGACTTGCTGATAATCCTTACTACGATGCAGCAAAATATTATGGATATGAAGATGCTGACGAGCAGACTCTTCTTACAAAGCCTGTTGGCAAGATTCGCGCTGATCTTGGCTTTAACTGGCTTCTTGCTGATCAATTTTCTCTGGCTGAGTCGTTGCCACAGGTCGACCCGATAACCGGTGCTTCATACTCGTTAGAGGCTGGCTTCCTTGGTTATCTCGCTAACCCGGTTCTCATTGCTTCTTCAGGTTCAGCCACCGATATTCTCAACTATACCACTCAGACAACCCGGGCCAGGCTTCCTTTCTTTAGTACTAATAGTGAGTACGCCTCTGCGGCAAAAGATGTTATTGGGCTATTTGTTTCCAATCTTGGTCGGCTTCCTTCCCCGTTTGAGCTCCATCGTCTTGCTAATCGCGTCGTGGTTGATGGTAAGTCACTTTCTTACGTGGAGGATGTTATCACTTACAATGGTTCGGCTAACGCATCTAATCAGGTCAGCATGGATGCCATCTCCGATCAGTACTACGATCATGACCTTGGTGATTTTCGTTACGCTTATCAAGGCGTTTCTGATCTTCGCGCGAGGTCCAGTTATCGCCTTATATCTGATAATAGTTCTGGTTCAGGCCTTTCGTATGAAAGCGCTACCCTCAATAACATCAAAAACTATGGTCTTTATCTTGATGCTCAACTGGTTAACAATATGAATCTTGATGGTGATATCTTTATGTATCTGGGTGAGTCGCCTCGTCTCCGGCGCTTGATCTTTGATTCGTTCCGCTCCATTGATGCATCGCCTCAGTCTCTATCTGAAGCGAAGCGCTCTCTTGACCAGGTATTGTCTGGCAACTATTCTTATCCCCTGGGCGAGAGTTCTCCGCTTGCTAACGGTCTCAATGTTGACGGTTCTAGCTACAGCTCGTCGTTTACTCAGCTCCACCCAAACCTTCTCGATTCTTCTTCCGTGCTAATCGCTGACGCCTCGACTGCCCATCACCATCACCACTAGTTTCGTTGCTCTTCCCGCTATTTGCTCTGATATATCTACGGTCGCGGTATCCTTAGATTGCAATTGTGTTTATTCCGATCATTCTCTCCTGCGTTTCCGGCGCGATGAGTTATGCTTCTGATTGTTTGCAATTAAGGCTGCTTTCTAGAGAAATCCATCCTTTTCTGGTTTTTTGGCGATTGCCTCTCCTCCGGATCTCTGATCCATCGCGCATTCGTTGAAGCTTATTTCTTTCAAGAGCTGAGGTCTTGCCGGGCCCAGTTCGGAGCCCCAAGGCATCAGAATCACTGTTGTTGTTGTCTCGCATCATGACGATTGCCCTCCTGATCGCACTGGCCGGTTCGCTCGGCTTGATGGCTGTGATTGTGCGCCGGCTCGAGCGTTCCTGAGCTCTGCTGATCGCGCGGGCAGAGGATGTCGATCACGGCATCGGCATTCACGGTGCGGATCACGCCCGTGTCGATACAGGCGATCTGAAACAGCGAGTTGGCGTTGCAGCGTGCTCCGCCCTCGGCGTGGATCACCTGCCCCACCCACCAATCCGGGGTGCGGCGCACGGCCACGAGGTCGCCCACGCGCACGGCCAGAAAACGAGGCTCGTCCATCCACTGGTTGCAGCAGTGCAAATGTACTGATGCAACGGTGTTTTGCGCTCGGGTTGTCCCGCAGGCTTGGCCTGCCCAGGGTGTGGGGAATGCGCTGGCACTGCCGTGTTCCGCTCCCGTTTTCTCCAGGCTTCTGCTCTTGGCCTGGGCCTCAGCCTCCAGGCTCAGGCCGCCCCCACGGTGCAGGTGCTCAACGGCAACATCACGCAGGCTGAGGTGATCGCTGCCCAGAAAGGCTGGTGCCAGGGTCTGTTGAAGATCAGTGCCGCCTATGCCAGTGGAGGCTTCAGCAAGGCCAAGGCCACAGCGGAGGCCGTGATCGATCAGGGCTACGCCTATCAATTCGGGCCTGTGGCGTTCAAGCCCACCCTCGCCTCTGGATCGCAAACCTTCCGGGCTACCCGTGCTGGGGCTCTGGCCTATTTCGTGGGTGGTGATCCTGCCTTCCCGAACGACAAAGGCTTTGCCATCAAGCCCTGGCGCTCCTGCGAGGTCACCAACCAGGTGATTCAGCTCAACGGCAGCTACGCCAACACCATGGGCAACGTGAGCTTCAAGGATGCGGCCGGCAAAACCACCACCGTGGATAAGACCTGGGCGTTCATGAAGGAGCCCGATGGCACGATCCGGATCGTGTTGCACCACTCGTCGCTGCCGTTCGAAGGCTGAGCATTTGTGCCCATGCATCCCTTGAATGGCGGGATCTAGAACAAGAGCAGACCCGACGAGACCGCTTGTTCAATCAGGTCTTCAGGGGCAAGGGGGCGTACACCACGCCCCCTTCTTCATGCCCGCTTTCGGCTTGTGTGTTCTGCGGAACCTGGCGCACACCGCTCGGGCTTGGCATGGTGAGAGGCCCAGGGGTTGCTTCCCATGAGCTGGTCTGAGCTGGAGCGGCTGGTCTGCGATGCCGAGGCCGACGCCGCCATGCAGCGTGCGCTCAAGCACTGCCGTTCGCGCAAGGAGCTGATCCTGGCGGCACGCCGTTTGGGCTACCGGATCACCCGCATCGATCTCCAGCGTGCCTGGCAGGAGCATCAGCAGCTCGAGCAGGAAGCTCAGTAGGGCAGGGTGAAGCCCGACTGCATGCTCTTGAAATCGAGCATCACCCAGGTGAGCCACACCAGCAGCCCAATCACGCCCGACACCGCTGCGACTTTCCCCGCAGCACGAAGGACCAGTTCAAGCAGGCTGATTTCTTTCACGGGCGGCGGCGCTCACCTGCTCACTATGGGTGGCCGGCACCTCTGGCGTGGTGCAGCCTGAGGTGAGATTGAGCCGTGACTGATGGCACGCCGTGACGCTGTGGGTGACTTCCTTCAGTTTTTGGTGGGTGGATGCCTCTTTGGCGCAGGGGGATTCCTCTTGGCCAATCAGGTGATGGTCCGCTCTGAGTGGGTTTTTGGGAGATCCACAGGGATGGGTTATTGGAGCCGCGGCGGTTGGGCTATGCCCTGGGGGACACCGGGTATGGGGTTGTTGATGTTGCCCTTGGGCATCGGGGTCTGCTTGCTATTTGCTGGCTACAACAGGCGTTGGGCCAACCTGCTGATTTGGGCATCGTTATCAGCCTTGCTGGTGGGCGTGCTGAACAGCTTGAGAATGTCGTTCATGCCAACCAGCCTCTGGCAGTTGGCGGTGTATGTGGTGATGATCGCTGCTGGCGGAGGCTTGATGTTTCGAGGTTTGCGCGCTTACGACGATGATGGGAAAACGGTGATGACTCGAGGCGAGGCTTCTCAGGAGGAGTTACGCCGAGAGATTGAAGAGCTCAAAGCCAGGCTTGATCAGCGATCGACCGAGCGGTGAAAAGCTCAAGGCAACGGACTCAGCTCTCAAGGATGGTGGCACCCACCCTGGGTGCATTGTTTATCGCTACGCCCGCTCAGGTGATCGCCGAACCCTGGAAAACCTGCTGGTTCAACGATCAGGCCATGGGCTGCCGGGATCAGCACCATGCGGATGGCAGCCTCACGATCGAATGGAGCGATGGTCTGGCGATGACCTACACGCTCGTGCGTGAGGGCGTGCCTCGCTCCACCCTGCGGGATTCCCTGGGTGGCCTGTGGCAGCGGGAGGTGCTGGTGCAGGGCAATGCCGTGTTCACCCATGCGCAGAACGGCAATCGGATCATGGTGCCGTTGCGCGTAGATGAGGGGCTGGAGTGTCCGGCGGCCGTGCTAGCCCAAGTGGATGCGCTCTACCGCTGGCAGCTCGCGCGGCAGGAGCAGTCAGGTGCGGTGGCGATTGCCAGCCAGCGTGAGCGCTTCACGCCCCAGTTGTTTGCGCTGCTGGAGTTGGCCTATGCCCTCACTCCCGCGGATGGGCAGTTTGTGGATTTCGATCCCTTCAGTGGCACCCAGGTGACCACCGTTGGGGCGGCGTTGCGGGAGTGTCGTTTCGATCAGCAGGACGTTCTCACACTTCGGGTGGCTGTGCAGGCAGGGCTGCGGGGGCGCACGGCGGAACCGGATCAGCAGTTGCTTTATCGGTTCCAGCAAACGCCGGCGGAGGGTTGGCGTATCGCCGACATCGACTACCTGCAGGAGCCATCCTTTCGGCTTTCCACATACCTGAAGGACCTCTTGGAAGAACGGCCATGACCACCGTTGCGTCGGCGTTGCCTGTTGCTCTGGTGCAGCTCTGTGCCACAGAGGATCCAGGTCTGAATCGCAGCCAGGCCGAGGCCTGGCTGGAGCGGGCTGTGCTGGACGCTCCCGCAGGCGTGCGGCCGCGGTTGCTGATGCTGCCCGAGATGTGGAATGCCCCCTATGCGGTGGATCGCTTTGCCGCCTTTGCCGAGCCGATCCCGGAGCCTGGCGCCGATCTCACGCAGGGTCCTTCGCCTTCGTTGGCCATGGTGGCGAGCCTGGCCCGTCGCCA
>Ga0194118_10003799_pt1 | contig 17110 bp, 16 predicted proteins | sample TA2MahsurfametaG_2_FD_148662 | JGI IMG/M metagenome (GOLD analysis project Ga0194118, IMG submission 148662) | Freshwater microbial communities from Lake Tanganyika, Tanzania - TA2015013 Mahale N5 surface | ecosystem: Environmental > Aquatic > Freshwater > Lake | place: Tanzania: Lake...
CATAGGAGAGATATTTAACTAAACTTCTGATCTATCTAGGGCGCTTTCGACGCTCATGTGGGCGTGGCCGAGATTTCTTCCGCCTTCTGCCACCCCTAGATCTTGATCCACGGTAACCACCTAATCTTCCTCTGCCATCACTTTTTCCACCTTGGGTTGTAATAACTGGAATTCCAGAGGGCTCTGCTGTCCCAGTTACCTTCACAAGGGGTCTCATTGCGGCAGCTGTTCTTCCAGCGAGTCTTGTCATTAGCGCCAAACCAAAGGCAAGAGTTTTACCAGAATCAGTCGGGCCTCTGCCTAGAATATCTTTACCAGCAATTGCATCAAGCAGTGTGGCTCTTTGAATTTGAAATGGCTTGTCGATTATAGAGGCGTGTAACACCTTAGTAAGCGCAGGGTCGACACCCAAATCTTTGAAAGTCATATGTCCTCTTAAATTTAATTTAGTGTAGTGTGCAAATGTAAGTGCTTGAGATAACAATCGTAGCATTTTTTGACTTGTAGTATTTATATCTAAATTTTTGCATCAAAAGTACAAATCATCTCATGCTTAACTGGAGTAAGTTAAAATCACGGTTCGATAATGATATAATTTAACCCCATGAAAAAAGTTTTGATTCTTGGAGGAACTGGATATATTGGAACTAATCTAGCAATATATCTAAATGAGTTTTATGACATAACAGTAACTGGTAGAAATCATCTAAATATTTTTTTGCAAAAGTATCCAACAATTAAATTTAAAGCACTCAAGCTTGGCGATAGGACACAACTAGAATTAATCGTCAAAGACTTCGACGTATTTATACTACTTATTCCTAACCGACAACCACATCAAGTTAACAAAATTGTTGATGATGATTTGGGTGAAATAATTAAACCAACTGAATTCCTTTTTAATTTGCTCGCTCAAGAAAAGAAGAAATTAGTTTTTGCATCGACCGGCGGTGCCGTTTACGGAGACTCCAAGAGAAAAACTAGTTATGAATCAGATATCTGTAAACCGATGAATCAATATGGAAAATATAAATTAAGACTTGAAGAATCACTATCATCTACTCACAAGCAAAATCCTTTTGATTCCGATATTCTAAGGATTTCTAATCCGTATGGTGGGCATTTTAATCACTATTTTACATCGGGATTTGTGAATACAGTTTTGTCCAAAATTAAAAATAAATCAATCCTTAGTATTTGGGGGGATGGATTACAGGTTCGAGATTTCATTCATATATTAGATGTATGCGAGTACATTCGAAGGACAATTGAAATAAAAGGTTTCAACTTAATGAATATCGGAACTGGTATTGGTTACAGTTTGATTGATGCTTTTGAACTTATCTCCAAGATTAACAAATCCACATTAGATGTATTCTTTAATTATGATTATGTTGAGGAAGTACCTTATAACGTACTAAGCACTGAAAGAAGCAGAGAAATATTGAACTATTCACCGAAATTAGATCTAAAATCAGGGATCGAGTTAGAGAAATTACATGGGGTTTAAATCATTTTTATAAGATTCGACGGGGTGTAATTACATCAAATATGGTAAATAAAGTAGCTGCTTTGCTCTCAACCGTGATAATCAGTAAAAATGATTTGACTGGAATAATTAAAACTTTAAATTCCTTTAATTATTTGGGTAATGAAATCCCTCAAATAATTCTGGTGCTAAGTGAATATGCATCTGAGGATATTGAGATGATTAGGACAAGATTTGCACATTTAACATTAGAAGTTCATACATTACCTGCGAATGGCCCTTATGCAGCAATGAATCATGGTTTAGCTAAAGTAAAGACAAAGTATGTTAATTTTCTTAATGGTGGCGATTCTTTAAGTTCAGATACACAACTGATCGCACTACTAAATTCTATGGATAACTCATTAATTGGGTATGGCGATATAGAAATTAATAACAATTTAACAGGCAAAACTAATAGGTACTCGTTTAGACCTTACTTAAACTATTTACATAGGTTAGGCATAAAATATATTCCACATCCTGCGACAATAGCATCAGCTGATGCGGTTCGAAAATTAGGTGGGTTTGACTTAAATTACCAAATAGCAGCTGATCAAAAAATGGCATTAATGTTGACTAAAACTATTAAGCCAGCTTTAAACAAAGGATTGATAGCAAAATTTGAGCGAGGTGGGTTAAGTTCACGTTTGCCAATTGAGATTGTAAATGACTTTCATAATATTTCTAAAGAACTATATGGTTATGTTGGAAAGAATCCTGTTGTTGATTATCTTTTTTGGAGGCTAATTTTATTAATAAGATCTATTCATTTTTTTGTTTTAAAACACAGATAAATATTTCTTCTAGACGTAAAGTCCAGTTTTCCAAGGAGAGTTCTGCTTGAGAAGTAGCCCTTGCATTATGGGAGTAAAATTCAAAATTACGTCTGATGGTAGCCATCGCAGTTCTCAATTTTCCCTCAGAAAATGAACCTTTAATTACAAAACCACCATTTGAAATCTCCAGAAGTTCTCTCGCTCCAGATTCATCTGTACAAATGACTGGGGTTCCGGTAGCCAGACTATCCGAGACAACTAATGGAGATCCTTCATACCAAGTGCTCGAAAAAATGAGCCCAACATATTTTTCATAAACAGAGTTATCGCCAGGCGGGTATATTCCAATTAGTTTTATGTTACTTTTTTGCTTTATTAGATTCCTGATTTCTTCTAAAAGTGGACCAGTTCCTGCAATATCTAATTTTTCTTCGGATGGCCAATTGGCAATTAAATTTAGAATTCCTTTCTCTGGGGTAAGTCTGCCGGCATATAACCAGGCATTTCTCAGTCGAATTTCATTTGTGGGTTTTAAAAATTTCATACCTGGACTTCTCAATATCTCTACTTTGTAATCTGGAATCAATTTCTCTAAACTTTTGGCCATTAAATTTGAAGCCAAAATGAATTTTTTTGGTATTTTTATTTGAGGTGCATCTCTTTGAAATGCGAGCATTCGTGCTGCATTAACCAAGCCAACATATGAATCACATTTATTTGCTAACGCCCTAAATGCGGTTCTATCTCGACATTCAAAACAGGGTGATCCATCTCTCCAAGCTATAGAAGAGGGGCAAAATACACGGTAATTATGTAAGCTGGATACAACTGGAATAGAAACCGAATTTAACCATTTATAGCCTGATCTTTGATTCAAATTATGTGTATGTACTATTTCTGGCTTATAAAATTTTATTGCATCCAGAACATCTGAAGAAGAACCGAAGGATTGAGCACGAAATTGGTTAAATTTTCTGTGATATCCATTGTCAGTTTTTCTTCCATCAATAATCTCATGTCCGCGCTCTCTCAAATTATCTATTTCTAATTGAACTAAATTATCTTCTCCACCCAGAGCACCTAGAGTTATTGGTTTATAAGGATCGTGAAGAATCATTATTTTCATACCTCAATCTTGTATGATTTACTGAGATAAGTCCAGTGCAGAGATAAGGTATGTACCATCATGAATAAGATTCCTGTATTAGTGACTTCTTTTATAAGACCTAACTTTCTGCAAAATGTTATTGAGATTATTGAAAAAAGAAATGACATAGATTTATTTTTCGCCACAGATGGGCCAAGAAATTCCTACGACAAGGTAAAGATAAATGAATGCTTAACTGTACTCAAGCAAAGTAAATTTAAATTAAGTAATGTGAATACTTTAATTCATGACCATAACTACGGTACTAAGCTAGGATTAATAAAAAATATTGATTGGTTTTTTAGTAAAAACAAATTTGGAATCGTTCTGGAGGATGATTGCCAACCCAATAATCAATTTTTCGATGTGCTTAATGAAGGGCTACAGAAACATACTAAATCTGCAAGGTACATGATGATCTCGGGTACTGATTTCCTGCCAAGTAGCATTAATAAGAGCCATTCTTTTTTTCGTGAATCCAATTTTCCAATGGTGTGGGGTTGGGGCTCATGGGCAGATAAATGGAACCTGTATCAACTAAACATTCCAGACATCAAGGTAATTGTTAAAAAGATGGCTAATAAACTTTTTGGACCCAAATTTTCTAGAGATAAACTGTTCTTCATCGATACTTTCCGAATGAGATTTGCTGAAGTAGTGCGTGGAAAAATTAGTACCTGGGATTATTCATTGATGGCATCTGCTTGGAGGAATGATCTAGTTTGTTTGCAGACAAATTACAATATGATTATCAATATGGGTTTTGGAATTGACGCAGCGCATACTTCTGGAGAAAAGCCAGACTGGGTACCCACTAATTATAGAAATCAACCAACTCAAGTACAGAGTAATTCTGTTGACTCAGACATTTTAACTTATGAAAAATGGGTTGCAAAAAACGTATATAACTGCAAACTAGATGAATTTCTCAAAACACAAATAAAAAGAAGCGTAAATCTATGAATCTCAGGGAATTGTTTCTTAGGTTGAGAAAAGCTTCTAATAGAAAAAGTGACGCGCTGGCCACTTTAAAGTCACGTATAGTTCTAAATTTACTAGGGATAAAATCAAATAAACAAACGGAGTTACAATACATCGAACTAGGATTTTACGCGTCTAAAATTATTTCTAAGCAAATTATTTATAAAAATCAGTATAAGAAATTTTCTAAATTTGGAAATACTCTAGAACATAACTTTGATACAAAGTACCAGATAGAGATTAGTAATGTTGTAGTAAATAATGAAAATGGTTTAGTTTATGTTACCGACATGGACGGCAAGCTTCTAGTTTTAGCAGAAAGTTCAGATTGGCCAATTCACTACGTTCTATTAAATTCGGAAAGGCCGCCACGAAGAATTTTGCCTGAAGTTAAAAGTGCGACATTGGGGCTTCCAAGTTCAAGCTTTGCGCATTTGATTGGAGAGGATCTTCCCGCACTTCTCTCTGTAAAATCGAAGTTCCCTTTTTTATCTTACAAAAATTCTTCACGAATTAATATTCAAATATACGATTATTATGGATTAAAGAGAATTACTGTTCCAAAGTGGTTGAAGGTCAAAAACCTTACAATGGTAACCAGGAATAGAGACGTCGGATACATTCACCCACAAAGCGTTCGTTTGCTGAGAAGCTCAAGGAAATTGAAAAATTATAAGCCTGTGAAAAAGTATTATGTTTCAAGATTGAATGCAACCAGAAGTTTTCCTGAAGAAATCACGCTACAAAGTGTCCTGGTTGGGATGGGGTTTCAGGTTATTTATCCTGAAAAAATGAGTTTTGAAGAACAAAAGGAACTTTTTTCACGTGCCCGCGCCGTAGCAGGTATTCATGGTGGTGGTTTAGTAAATGCATTATGGAGTAGCAAATGCACGGTAATTGAATTTATGCCAATAACGAGAATTAATAGGTGTTTTGAATGGCAATCTATGCTGATTGGTCATGATTATAAAAGAATATATATTGATCGAGCGAATTTATCTAAAAAAATCATTGAAGAGCAAGTTTCTTCCTTAAACCTTGATGAAAAAAACTAACTAAATCCTCAAACTTAAATTCTTTGATAAATAATGGTTGATTAATCATATTTATCATTTGATCTTTATCTCCGTAGAGTTTCGATACGTAATTGGCAAAATCTTTCATTGTTGAGAAATTTGCTAAATTAATTATTGCTTTTGGATTCAAAATGCCAGAAACATCATCTCCCCAGTAAAGCGGAATTGTCCAGCCTAACCAAGCCTCGAGCACTTTTTCAGTTACGTATCCAGGATATAGATCATTCTCAAAACACAAACTAAACCAAAATTCTTCTGACGTAGATATTTTATCCTCGGCGTAGTTATTTACAGATCTGCCATATGTGACTACCTCGTCGATTTCTGATAAGGCGTGTAAAGCTTTTAATCTTATAGGGTGTGGGTTATTAATGAAACTCACCAAAAAACTAGTTTTTTGCAGTAGTTGAACCTTTGAAATATCTCTTTTCAACATCGCTGCATTTGGACTTATTTTATGTTTTGCATAAGTGCTATTGATCCCTCTTATATCCATATACTGAAAAATTAAAGGAAAATAAAAATTATGACCATTCATAGAATCGCAATCAAATGACAACGTTAAGTCGTAATTGCTATGAGGTGGGCGCCGATTCTCAAAAGTCACCCATATATTAAACTCATTTTTGTCGGAAGGCACTCTTATGCCTTGTTGACTATTTAGCCAACGAACCATGCCGTTGTTTGATAATTTTGAAAAAATAAAAGCTTTTAGTTTTTTCGTGAATTCTACATTCGGATAACAACCATAAAAGTGCACATCTAAATCAAGGTTGATTCTTTCTGTAGCAGCGATAATTGCATCTCTATAGATATTATCTTTGGGGTCTAAATCAGGAGGAAAATCACTAAACTTAATTTTGCCTAGACTCATAGCTCCTTCTTCTTATTGTATGTAATAAATCATTTGCTTTAGTTATTCAAAAGCGAATTTAGGTACGAACCGTATTCGTTGTTTTGGTATTTTTCTGCTTTATTTTTTAGATCTTTATCTGTAATCCATTTATTCCTCCAGGATATTTCCTCAATACAACCTACTTTTTGACCCTGGCGCTCCTCGATCGACTTTATATATGAAGTTGCTTCGTGCAAGGCTTTAACTGTGCCTCCATCAAACCATGCGGTGCCTCTTGAAAGTACTGAAACTTCTAAAGATTTGTTCTTTAAATACATCAGATTAAGAGAAGTTATCTCTAACTCACCTCGCTTGCTCCGTTTTACTAATTTCGCCATCTTTGATACCTCTGAGTTGTAGAAATATAAACCAGGTACAGATAAGTTACTTGGGTGATTGGTTGGTTTTTCAACTATATCAACCGGGCTTAAATCGTCGCTTAAAACAACTACACCAAAATCTTGAGGATTATTAACTTGATAGGCAAAAATATGAGCACCGCTTGGATTTGAAAAATTCCTTAAATTTCTTCCTACTCCTTGTCCATGAAAAATATTGTCACCTAAAATTAAAGCGACTGAACTGCTCCCGATAAAGTTTTCGCATAATATAAACGCTTCAGCTATGCCATTTGGTTTATGTTGAATGAAGTATTCTATGTTTATTCCGAGCGTTGATCCATCACCTAGTAATCTTTTAAAAGATGGCTGGTCTTGCTCGGTAGTAATTATTGCTATTTTTCTTATACCAGCCAACATTAATGTCGAAAGGGGATAATAGATCATTGGCTTGTCGTGAACATGCAGTAATTGCTTTGAAACACCTTCTGTTATAGGCCAGAGTCTTGTTCCTGTACCGCCTGCAAGAATTATGCCTTTCATGACTATAGAGTATCCTGTTCACGTTAAAACTCTTAATTAACTTACTGGGTGGTGCTATTTTGAAAATATTTGTTACGGGTGGCGCGGGTTTTATCGGCAGTGAATTTGTAAGAATGTCATTGAATGGCAATTTGCAAGATATAGGCATTAACCCGACTAAAGTTATTGTTTATGACGCGCTCACATATGCTGGGAACTTGAAAAATTTAAGATCAATTTCTTCTGATATCAGATATGAGTTTATCCAGGGGAATATCTGTGACCCACAAATTCTTAACAAAATACCAGATGATTGCGACTTAATTATAAATTTTGCAGCCGAGTCGCATGTAGACAGATCAATAGATGGCCCCGATATATTCGTTAAAACAAACGTTCTTGGGGTACAAAATTTATTAGAAGCTGCGAAAAAAAAAGGTGTCAAGAAATTCGTCCAGATTTCTACTGATGAAGTTTACGGCTCTATTGAGACTGGCTCTTGGGACGAATTATTTCCGTTAAAGCCTAACTCGCCCTACGCCGCATCTAAGGCAGCGGCTGACTTAATATCTCTTTCATACTTTAAAACTTTCGACTTACCGGTAATTATTACAAGATGCTCCAATAATTACGGGTATTTCCAAAACGTAGAAAAATTAATTCCCTTATTTATAACTAATCTATTGGCGGGTAAAAAAGTACCTTTGTACGGGTCGGGCAGAAACATTCGTGATTGGATTCACGTTTCAGATCATGTTAGAGGAATCGCACATGCAATTAATTATGGTAAGTTTGGCGAAGTTTATAACATCGCAGGTGACACAGAATTAACTAATCTTGATATAACGCGATTATTACTTAAATACTTTAACTTAGATGAAACTTACATCTCTTATGTTTCTGATAGGAAAGGTCACGATTTCAGATATGCATTAAATAGTTCAAAAATTCAAAAAATTGGCTTTAAAAACAAAGTTGAATTTAAACAAGGTATTGAATCTACAATTTTGTGGTATAAAAACAACAAAGATTGGTATATGAATGCAAATAAAAATCTCAATTAAACATGTTTATGTAAATGAATAAAAACAATAACATCGTTAATGTTGCTTTTTTTCAATTTGCTACCTCCAGTATACATTTTGCGGCGTCATTGGAGATTTTAAATAAAGAAGGCAGATTAGGGAACCAAACTTTTTATGATTTACTAGGACAAACCACTTACTTTCCATCAAGAATGGCAAAAATGGGTGAAGCTCTATCAGGTAAAGCACCGAGGCGGTTAAAAAACTTAATCTTTAAAGCTGACCCGAACGTGACTTTTAAAGACAAGATCGAATTTGACGAAATTTGGGTACAAAAACACATGGAGGAATTCACGAGACAACTCAACCAGATTTCTAATATATCGATGCTTCCATCCCTGCAATTTGATTCAATCAAACCTGGTGCAGCAATTGCAAATGAGATTATTACTTATTCAAAAAATAATGATATAAATCTATTAAAAAACCATAAACTTGTAATATTTTTATTGCGATCTTATTTGGAAGTCTATTCTCATACCTTGATTGCGATAAAAGTTAACAGAATTTCTCGCGTGCATATCTATAACGGCAGATTTTTGCATGAAAGAGCTTCATGGGATGCGGCAAAGAAGCTTTGTCGCGAAATCTTAATCTTTGAAACTACTCACGACCGGTACCAACAAAGAGCTGAAGGTTTTCACAATCGGGTAAACAATCAAAAAGTTATGAAAGAGCTCTGGGAAAATTCTACACTTGAAATTTCCCAAAAAATCAATGAGTCCTCTGTTTGGTTCAAAGACATGAGAAGTAACGTAAACCCATTTATGATCAGATATCCTAAAAAATTTATATCAGATAAAAAATATTTCGTCTATTTTTCGAACTCTGATGATGAAGTTGTAGGATTTTGGGATGAATGGACTGAACCATTAGGTAATCAGTTCGAAGTGGTTTCTAAATTAATTGATATTTTTTCAAATCAAAATACCTACAAGTTAGTTATCAGATTACATCCTAACCTTTTAAATAAGCCCTCAGCTGTAATAAAAAAGTGGCAGTCTCTAGAGACAAATCACAATTCTGTTTTAATTAAATCGGGAGAAAAGATATCTTCGTACAATTTGATAGATAACTGTGTTGGAGTTATTAACTTCGGAAGTACTATAGGTATTGAAGCAGCATATTATGAGAAACCTGTTCTTGTCTTGGCAGACTGTAAGTATGATGAATTAAATATAGCAGACAAACTATTTAATTGGACAGAGATCGAATCATGGATAAAAAACGCTGAGTTTTCACCAAGCGAGTTAATATCTCAAAGAAAAATGAATTCATATATATTTGGGTTTTATTTTCGAGCTTGTGGCACTCAATTTTTAAATTCAAATTTGAAAAAAACTTCCTACCAAGGGGCTTGGGAAGCAGATGAATTCTTGGGAATTAAAATCCTAGAGTCCAACTTAATTTTAAATTATAGAAAGTTTATCTCAAAGTATAAAACTTGGAAAATTCGAAAGGTTCTTCGTTTTGAATAAGAATATTTTAATGGTGACTTTTAACATTGAACCATGGAACTTATCAGTAACTTTAGAGATCCTTATGAAGGAAATAGAACGTAACAAAAAGGTCACTTGGTTATTGTTAGATCATGTGTCGCTAGATAATAAGATTTTGCCATTAAGTAGTAATTTGCGTTCGAGAGAAATTCGCCGATTAATACACAAATTAGTTAAATCTGACTTGCGATTTAAAGAAAATGTTAACATCGTTGACTCATTCAATTTAATTTACAAACCACATAAGGACACCAAAAGGTCTAAGGAAGTCGCCCGCGCAGAACTGATATCCAGGTTACGTGATAGTAATCCATGCTTGACACATAACCTAAGAGCTTTCAAGCAATATTCTAAAATATACCATGATTTAAACAGATTCTTTGTTAATTATTTATCGAAGAATACATTTGAGAAGGCATACCTGTTCAATGGTCGACCACTTTGTGAAAGAGCTTTCGATGATGCGGCAAGAACTAGACTTCAAAAAGTTAACTATTTTGAGACTTTCAATGAAAATTGGACGGATAGATATTTCATTTTCAAGAAACCAACGCATTCAGTTAGTTACAGAAGTAAAGTAATGGAGAAATTTTCCCTTTCTGAAGAAGTAAAAAATGAAAAAAAGTATAAAAAAATATCTAGTTCTTGGTTTGATCAAAGAATAGCTGGTGTGTCGCAATCATATACAAAATATCAGATGTCATCCAGTGAACTCTCGCGAAAAAAACCATATTATGTTTTTTTTCATTCCTCGCAGGACGAATTAGATATGGTCGGATTAACTAATATTTACTGGGGCAATCAAATGAAAATTTTGAAATCTCTCGTCCGCATTTTTAAAGCGCAATCAAATTACGACTTAATACTTAGAATTCATCCACATTTGAAGTACAAATCTCAGCGAGATCAGAATACCTGGTTTAGGGTCGGTGAGAATCTACAAACAAGTTACCCTTGGTTTACATATTTTGGACCAATGAATTCTGTTAGCTCTTATGATCTAATTCGACAAGCTCATGGGGTGATAACTTCCGGCTCGACAATCGGGGTTGAAGCCGTTTATCTGAATAAACCAAGTATTTTGATTGGCGATGCTTTCCATAAGTACATGGGTATAACAATAAATCCTAGTTCGATACGTGAATTAGTTGATTTAATTAATCATTCATCGCAAATTACGAACTCTGAGAAAAGTTTTAATGCAGCGTTAAGATACGGGTATTTTCATTCTCAGGGTGGATTGAAATTTAACTATGTTCAATATAAAGGTAATAACCAATATTTTGTAAAAAACTTTCAAATTTCTTATTCTTGGTATTTAAGAATCTTGAGGAGATTAGAATTAAGATTGGCGTCTATAATCATTAAGACCAAATTTAGGAGGTGTGATTGTGATAATAGGTTTGATTCCAGCTCGAGGTGGTAGCAAAAGTATTCCACGAAAAAACTTAGCATTTTTGGGTGACAAAACACTCCTTGAAATAGGAGTGGGTAAATTGTTTAAGTCCGGATGTGATGAGGTATTTGTTTCAACAAATGACCAGGAAATAAGCGAGTGTGCTATGAGGTACGGAGCCAAAGTTATAAACCGTCCTCACGAGATTTCTGAAGACACATCTTCAACTGAACCTGTGATCTTACATGCCATAAATTCAATGAGTATTAATCCAAACAATATACTCGTAATTCATCAAATAACGTCCCCAATGATCACGGTAAAATCAATCGTTTCTTGCTTAAAATTATTAGAGAATTCAAAATTCAATTCATCGGTAAGCGTGTACCAAGAATCTCCATTTATTTGGGTTGAAAAAGAGTTTCAAGAATGGGAACCACTTAATCATAATAGAGATAGTCGTCCGCGTCGCCAGGATTTGGCAAGATCTGGTATCGAGACCGGCGGTATTTATGTGGCAAAGGTAAGAGCAATAATTGAACAGCAAAATAGATTTCCACTACCTACAGTCTGTGTTCCAGTCAGTTACATTGAAGCAATAGACATTAACACTGAATCTGATTTAAATGATGCCCGTAAGTTATTTAAAGAAATTCCTGAAAAATAGCCGGGTTATAATTTTCGGGCATTTAAGTAATAAGCATTTCCGCTAATAGCACCGACCCGATCGATTCTACACACGAAATTTATCTTATTCATAAATTGCTTGATGTGCTTAAATTGTGACTGGTTTTCATATAAATTGATTCTAGAACATTCAAGATGTATGGATTTAACTTTTTCGATTATCTGTTCCTCAGCCTCCTTAAGTATGTCTAATTCTTTGCCTTGAACATCGAGCCACAATAAATCAACAATTGGGATATTTTTTTCGAGAATAAATTCACTCAGCTTTACGGTATTTACGATTTCAACTTCATTGAAATGAATCTGTGGAAACCAATCATTGTGTAAATTTGGCGTCAATAGAGAACTGGAGCCCATACCACCAAGAAATCCACTGGATTTTCCTACATATATTTTTTGTGTGCCACCAATATCAGATAAAGCGGCATTGTAAATTTTGATGTCACTGCGACCCGAAAATTTAGATGTCAAATATTCATACTGTGCTTTTACTGGTTCAAATGCATAAATACTTACAGCTGGAAATAACTCAATAAATTTCTGAGTATCCACCCCGTCTGAGGCTCCTGCTTCAATTATTACATCAAGATTACCAACTATAGACTTAATTTCAGCCAACTCAATCTTAGAGTAATCCTTACCTCTGCTTACTAAAAATTTCAAAGAATTGAATGGGCTAGTAATTAAAAACTTTATTCTATACAAAAATAACTTGAACTTCATTTTGTGTTAAAAGTTTTTGTGGATTTCATCTAATAATTGTACATCTTATCTTCATCATAATCTGTATGTATTAGTGTATAGTTAGTTATTGTCCAATTTGGGGGAAATTTGAAATTCGCAGATCGCATAAATGCTGGCAACGTGATTGTAATCGCAGAGATTGGTATAAATCATGAAGGTTCGCTGAAAATTGCTCAAGAGTTAATAGAGGCAGTAATCAAATCTGGGGTTGATGCCATAAAATTTCAATACAGAAATATAGAAAATACTTATGCCCTCAAAAATGAAATCGGTGACGAAATTCTCTCTGAGGAGATTGTTAGAAATTATTTGAATGTGAAAGATATTCTCGAGATCACTAAGTTTGCTCAAAAAAGCAACATTATGGTTGGTATTAGTTTTTTTGAAGTAGGAGATGTATTAGATTTTGGGGAAAACATTGAAATATTCGACTTCTTTAAAATCCCATCTGCTGAGATCACAAACCTAGTATTAATCAACAAGTTAATGTCTTTCAATAAATATGTACTTATCTCGACAGGAACTGCGGATGAAGTGACTTTGAAACATTCTTTATCGAGCATTAAGGGTAACAATTGGCTTCCGCTACATTGCATCAGTAATTACCCAACTGCTTCATACAATTCAAAACTTGGCTACATGGCCCATTTAAGGAACACTTGGCAGCGACCTGTTGGCTATTCAAGCCATGATTCAAATTGGTCTATTAATTGTGCAGCCATACTTCTCGGTGCACAGGTGATTGAAAGACACATAACGTTGAATAAAAAATCGAAAGGATTAGATCACTCCTCAAGTTCAACCCCTGATGAGTTCGAATTGATTATAGATTTTATAAGGAATAAAGATTTGTTTTTATCAGGTTTTGGGGATCGAGTCCCAAACCAAGGAGAACTATTGAATCTACAGAATCTCGGAAGAAGTTTTTACGCGACAAAGGACATACCGGCTGGTTCTAAAGTGCTAGCTGAGGATTTTAAGTATTTATCACCAAAAGTAGGTTTTGGTTTTGAATTGTTTACAAACGTTGAGAACCCAGTGTTAGTCAAGGATATTAAGGCAGGTGAGGTTCTAACACCTTTTTATATAAAGCATAGGGAATCACTTTCTGATAGGGCTATCGATTTCGCCAATTCAATGCGTGTTGGTTTACCTGTAAGACTCCATGATTTTACTAAAATAAATAATATATTCCATTTGCAAAATTATGAATTCCATTTATCTTATGGAGAAATTAATAAGCTAAAAGATATTAATATCGTTAACAAAAATACTAATTATACTATTCACCTGCCGGATTACTGCTCAGCAAATCAACTGATGGATCCATTCTCAGTAAATGTATCTCAAAAAGAAAAAAGCTTAGAGATAATTAAAGAAACATTAGGATTTGCGGATAAAATAAGTGATGTAATTGGAAAACAAGTGGGGGTCGTGGGTAGTTTTTCTGTTGTTAACTCGACTATAGACCATTTTTACATTCAATATTCTAATTTATTGGCTGAAAAAACTTCTCAAAAAGTCAAATTGGTTATGCAATGGCTGCCACCTATCGCTTGGTATTTTGGAGGGTCAGTTGAATTGAAAGTTTTGAACAAATGTTCAGATATTACATATTTGTTGGATCATGAAATTGACATTGTGATGGACACGTCTCACCTATTTATGGGTAAAAATCATTACAGTTTCGATGAATTAGAAATTGTCGAGAGACTAAAATCCCAAATAGAGTGGTTTCATATTTCGGGAGCTTCAGGAATAGATGGGGAAGGTGGTGGCTTTACTATATTAACCCAGAGTGAAAGTAAACTGCTAAGTGATATTTTAAAAAGTGATAAAATTAAAATTGTTGAAGTTTGGCAGGGTCATTTAGATAATTACCACGGATTTCAAAATGCAATCGAAACATTAGAGCGAGAATTTAATAATGGATAAAAAAAAGGTTTTAATTACAGGGGTCACAGGCCAAGACGGAGCTATCTTAGCCGACATTCTTTCAAGTCAAGGTTTTGATATTTATGGTGCCTCTAGACGTAATTCGCATAATCTCTGGAGAATAAATGAATTGAATCTTGCTAATAAAATTAGTTTTATAAATTATGATGCAACTGATGCATCCAGTATTGATTATATACTGAGCAAGCATAAATTTGAGTCAATTTTTCATTTTGCTGGATCAAGTTTTACGGTTGATTCACTCGAGTTTCCACAGAATACATTGATCACCAATGTAAACGGAACGTTGTCATTATTAGAAGCGGCTAGAAAATACTCTCCGGAGAGTAAATTGTTTATTGCGGGTTCATCCGAAGTTTTCTCCCGCACTTCTACTATAGAAAATCTATATATAAATGAAAAATCTCCTCGGTCTCCTGTAAATCCTTATGGAGTATCACATTTAGCTATTGATGCTTTAGTTAAAATTTACAGAGAAACTCATGGTCTAAAAATATCTCTTGGTATATTTTTTAATCATGAAAGTAAATTCAGAAGTTTGCAGTTTGTTACCAGAAAGATAACCAGTGGGCTTGCCCAGATTAAGAGTGGAGATGAAAGGCCTCTAAAGTTGGGTAATTTCTCAGCCTGCAGGGACTGGAGTTGTGCTATTGAATTCATGGAGGGGGTGTCTTCATTAATTGAAAACTCAATATTTGGCGATTTTGTCTTTGCATCCGGGAAATCAACAACTGTACGCGAATTACTCACTCAGTCAGCAAAAGCGGCAGGATTTCAGCCAAGTTTTGAAGGGATAGAGTTTAATGAAGTTTGTATTGATTCAAAAACAGGAAAGATTCTAGCTATATCTGATAAAAAGTTTTATAGAGAAACAGATTCTTACAAGGTTGTTGGAGATAGTTCTTTAATTTTACGGGCTACTGGGTGGCGGACTAATCGAAATATTCTAGAAGTAGTTGAAGAAATGACTATTGCGGATATCAAAAGAGATTCAAAATAACTCTATTATTTCATCCCTTGTTTTTATTTCTACAAAATTTATTCCTGCATTGAAATTGCCTTCCATAGTACCTTGCCAGACAATTTCAATTTCTTGCGACACTTCTGAAAAAATATCCTTAAATTTTCGATTTAAATCTTTCAATTCGCCATTCATAAAGATTTTGTTTATCTTTGCCTTTGGGTTACCGTCCTTGGATGGATGATTTTTTGAAATCCATTCGATATAAAAAGGATTCTTTGAATCGTTTAGAACATCTAAAACACCGATCTGTTTCCACTTCAACGTTGTACCATCAGGTTTTTTTCTAACTCCTTCAACTGATTTTCTTTCTAAAGCTTTCTCAGCTAATTTGATGTCGTCGACAGAAATTACCCAGGTCATCCAACCACCACCAGCTTCCGCTTTTTTCTTAACCGCCTGCCCAAATGGTGTTGAATCTGTTGCTGGATGGTCTAAAGGACAAACAACTTCAATGTATTGACCGTTGAGCAATGGTGCTGTGAAGTTTCTTGTGCCAAACTTTGGGTGAATGCCACCATCAACAAAGGCGGTTCCTATCTGTGAACCAATCCGATTAACAACATCAGATATTTGGTCATGGGAGGCTACATACGAAATATGGTCAAGACGCATAGGAGTATTTTGCCTTATCTCTTGGGGTGCTAAATACCATCTTATTAACGTAACTCACACATCAATGCTTCGATTAGTAACAGAGGAGCTGCATTTTGTGCCAAATTTCGCCTGGTTTTTAAAATGGCCTCAATATTGTTTAAAGTCTTTGATCGAGTAGCAGTCTCAGCCATTTGATTAATCTGATTGGCTAAATCTTGATTGATCAATGAGTCCCTAGAGTTTGACTGAACTAACATAACATCTCTGTATAAGGTTGCTAAATCCAACAAAGCTCGATCTAAATAATCTCTAACCATTCTGGTTGATCTTGATTTTTGTTCCTTCTCTAACTCTTTAATTGCTTTAGATCCCCCTGTTGCAAGTTTGCTGCCGGTTGATCCCCAAGCCTCTTTCAGCTTTGAAATCTCATCTTCATCTTTTTTCTCAGCATCAGCAATAGCCTCAGCTTTTGCAGAATCAACTAGAAATTGAGCGGCTTTAAATGCAGAGGAAACATCCCTTATTGCGATTGGAAGTTTTAAAATCTTTTCACGAGTTTGTCTAGCATTTGCATCTGTTGCCAATCTTCTAGCTCTGCCAATATGACCACCGGATGCTCTGGCAACAAACTCTGCAGTTTTTGTATCAACCTGATCTCTTTCCATCAATAAAGCCTTGATGGCTTTAGTGGAGGGGGTGCGCAAAGCTAAATGGCGACATCTGGATCGAATTGTTGGCAGTACATCTGTCAGTGTTGGAGCGCAAAGTAGCCATATAGTGCTTAACCCAGGCTCTTCAATAACCTTCAACAATGCATTAGCTGCAGAATCGGTTAATCGATCTGCATCCTCAATCACAA
>Ga0194118_10003803_pt1 | contig 17104 bp, 16 predicted proteins | sample TA2MahsurfametaG_2_FD_148662 | JGI IMG/M metagenome (GOLD analysis project Ga0194118, IMG submission 148662) | Freshwater microbial communities from Lake Tanganyika, Tanzania - TA2015013 Mahale N5 surface | ecosystem: Environmental > Aquatic > Freshwater > Lake | place: Tanzania: Lake...
TTTAAAACCAATACACATTTTATTCTTATTTGTACATTCCGATTTTTTGATTACATAATCTGTGCAATTATGATCTGTTAATAATTTGTTAATGGCGGATATATTGATCATCATTTGTTTATTTGTGCAATTACATAAAAACTCATATATTTGTTCAAGCAATATATCATCTATTTGATATGGTTTATTTATCTTTGTTTTTATTTTGTTTATATAATTGACGATCTCAATGCTTGAATATTTATCTTTTATGGATATACTCGGGCATATTGTTGCAAGATCATATTTTTTACACATATCTCTGAATTTGTTACGTATTGCCTCCATAGAATACAATATGGGTTCTCTCTTATAAATGGAAAAGGGAATCTTTAATAAACCGTCCAAGTATTGTCTTGCTTTGGATCCAGAATCTTCCGATTTAGCCTTAACTTCTTTCAGTTTGATCATCGCCTTTTCTTTCACACTATCAGGTGCTTTTAATAAACATATTTGCTGTTCTAATGGTATTTTGTTCATGTCAAAGTTGGACAATTCATTTGTATATTCAATCGTCTTTTTCATTGCATGTTTGAAATGTTCTTTCACGGTCCATGGAAAACTGTCAAACAAAATAGATTGCTCTTGTGTATCCGATGAATTATTTGTATCATTAGAGAGAAGATCGTATAATAAATATGCAATGTATTGACAGTCATAACTGTCATTTCTAATTAATAATTGAATAATATACATTCTTTTTGAATACAAATCTTCGCCAATAAATTCCTTCACTAATTGCGAAATTTGTTTTTGACGCAAAAAATTATTTTGATTTATATAACCCATGAATTTTCCATATATGTCATTGCAATTTTTTTGTATTAAATAATCCTTTAGAGTTAGAGATTTGTAAAAATTATCAAATGCATTTGACTTGAAATCATCCGTTTCAGGAATATTATTTATTATTTGATCTTGCTGATATTTAATAAATTTATTCTTTAAAAAATCCATGTTCAAACTATCCAAAATTCCGGTTACCATAATGGATTTGTTCGTAACATTATTTTTCAAATAAACTTTTATACCATTCACCTTTACATGGAATTGTTTAAAATAAGAACTTACGTCGTAACAATCCAAATTATTCATATCATCATCCTTTTCACTATCATCCTTTTTATTTACTATTTTATAGCTAATTGGATGAAAATATTTTCTTAAAATATCAAGTTTTATTAAATGCATATCATTCAATGTCAATTTGCAGTTACTTCCAAAACAAATCAATATTAAATCGTCTAAACTATATGTTCCAAATAATTTGAATAAGGCAGAAAATTCGTTATTAATTGTTTGTAATTGCGCCATCACATTTTCAGCATTCTTTCCTGATCTTATTCCTTGGTGGGCTTCATTAATCCGTTTATTAATTTCTTTCAAACGATCCATGCATACATTAATATCGCTTATTCCTAATATATCATAATCCTTATTTTTTTGAGTATAAATGGATGTTTTTTGACACAAGTCACTGTAGAAATCTAACTTCTTATCGACTATCAGTTTGATGTCAGAAAAATTATTTGAAGCGATTTCTTTTTTCATACTCAAAATATTATTTTTCTCCTTCATTCTATTGCTATATATATTTAACTTTAATTATTTTTCGCAATTATCTTACAAATGTATATTATACTATATTTCTTATTATATATAATTTAACATATTAAACACAATGCATAATAATCATATAATAAAATGGGAATACCCAGTTATTTTTCTTATATTGTTAAAAATCATGCAAAGATTGTTAGAAAATTTGAAAAAAATAAAATGACGATCAATAATTTGTATTTGGATTGCAATTCTATTATTTATGATGCGGTGCATAATATTGATTTTTCTGTTTTAACAGACACCGACACGAATGTTATAATTCGGTCCGTCATTTTAAAAATAGAAGAATACATATCTATCTTGAACCCCGACGCAAAAACATTTATTGCGTTTGACGGTGTAGCACCGGTTGCAAAACTCGCACAACAAAGAGAAAGACGTTATAAATCTCTTTATCAGGCCGAAATTTCAAAGAGCGTTTTTAAAGATAATAAACCTGATCCATGGAATACCACCGCAATTACACCAGGCACTGTTTTTATGAAAAAATTAAATGAAAAAATAAAGGCGACATTTATAGATCCACTAAAATACAATATGAAAACATTTATTATTTCAACAAGTGATAAACCTGGAGAAGGCGAGCACAAGATATTTGAATATATTCGCAGAAATGCAGAATATCACGAAAAAACTACCACTGTTATTTATGGTCTTGATGCCGATCTTATTATGTTGTCTATCAATCATTTGCCAATTAGCCAAAACATATATTTATTCAGAGAGACGCCTCATTTTATTAAAAATATTAGTGCTGATTTGGAACCCCATGAAAATTATATGATTGATATACCTGAATTGGCGCGAATTATTACGCTTGATATGAATAATGGCGAAGAAATGACGACTATACAGCAAAAGAACCGTATATATGATTATATTTTTATGTGCTTCTTTTTGGGAAATGATTTTATGCCACATTTTCCTTCTATCAATATAAGAACCGGAGGTGTAAATAAAATGTTGAATGCGTATAAGGCTACCATTGGATCAACACATGATAATTTAACTGATGGAAAAAAAATATATTGGAAAAATGTGAGAAAATTAGTGAAATTTTTATGTGATCAAGAAGAAGAAAATTTCAAAACCGAGATGAAATCTAGAGACAGGAGAGAACAAGGGTTTATGCCTGATAAAACGCCAGAAGAAAAAATGAAAAAAATGGACAGCATTCCTATTTATGAAAGACAATTGGAGAAATATATAAATCCTTTTAAAAATGGATGGGAAGAAAGATATTATAAGGCATTGTTTGACATTTATATTCTTGATGAAGAGAGAAAAAAGCAAGTATGCACCAATTATTTGGAGGGTCTAGAATGGACTATGAAATATTACACGGTAGGATGTGCGGATTGGCGTTGGTGTTACAAATATCATTATCCTCCACTTCTCTCTGATCTCATCCATTATGTTCCATATTTTGAGACGGAATTTGTTAGTCCGAAACCGATGCACCCTGTAAATGAATTGGTCCAACTTTGTTATGTTCTACCGAAACAAAGTTTGCATTTTTTGCCAGAAGAATTATATAAAAAATTAATCACAGATTATTCTCATTGGTATAAAAAAGATTGTGAGTTTATTTGGGCATTTTGCCGATATTTTTGGGAATCCCATGTGTTGCTTCCTGATATGGATATATGCGAATTGGAGCATATCGTAGGCGATTGTATGATGTCTTTAAATAGGAAAAGTTAAATATAATAAATTCCCAAAGTAACTTAAAGACCCCTATCGAAATATTGAATATTTTTGGGTCCATTCTGAAAAACATTTTCGAAAAAAGGACAAAAAAAATGTCCATTTTTGAAAACCTTGGCCAAAATACCGGAAAAAAATTAATTTGTGACGATAAAAAAATTTTAAGGTCTCATGTCAAAAAAAATTTTTTCAAATTTGTGATGATAAAATTTTTTATTTTTTAATTAGAAAAGAATTTAGGGATTTTTTTGTAAGTATTTTATACTTACAAATGACTGACAAATTTGTCCCAAAAATCCCACAAACATACTCATGCGAATTTTGCGCATACAATACGCTGTCAAAAAAAGATTATAGCAAACATATTTTGACACGAAAACATAAAATCCTTACAAATCCTGACATAAATTGTCCCAAAAATCCCACTTTTGATTGTTCATGTGGAAAATCTTATAAACATCGCCAAACCTTATATAATCATCGTAAGACATGTGGCGGAGAAGAAAATAAAATAATAAAAAAAAATACTAATAAAAAAGATGAATTGATTCAATTTTTAATCAATGAAAACAAAGAATTCAAACAAATGATGCTTGAAATGGCTAAGAATTCTGCAACGAATAATTCATTTAATAATACAACTAATTCCCATAACAAAACATTTAATTTGAATGTATTTTTAAATGAGACTTGCAAGGATGCCATGAATATTATGGATTTTGTGAATTCCATGGAAATTGAGCTGGATGATTTGGAGAAAGTGGGGGAATTAGGTTATGTCAATGGCATGACCAATATTATTTTAAAGAATCTGAAAGCATTAGATATTACGAAAAGACCATTACATTGTACCGACGTGAAGAGAGAAATCATGTACATAAAAGACGATAATAAATGGGAAAAGGAGACGGATAATAAAGATCGGATTAAAAAGGCACTCAAGTATATAATGCATAAAAATGCCAAAATGTTAAATGTTTTCAAGGAAAAATATCCCGATTGTATCAAGAGTTATTCTAAAAGATCGGATCAATACAATAAACTAGTAGTGGAGGTTTTGGGAGGACGGGGAGATAATGAGCCTCAACATAATGAGAAGATTATTCGCAAGATTGCAAGAGAAGTAGCCATTGATAAGAGTCTTTAAATAGGAAAATAAAAAAATCATTTTTATTAAAGATTTTAATATTTACACCTTTTCTCATTTAAAACGCCCATTTTATATGAGAACTCATAAATAATTCTTCTTGATTTTTCGTGCCTTTTTCTTAGATACATATTTTTTCTGGTCTTGATGATTTTGAAGATGATGACCATTACGGAGTTGGCGATGATGATGTAGATTATTATGAAGAGAGAGAGATTAGAACGCCTATATGTATTATATATGTTTTGTTATATAACTAAATAAATATAACAAAACAACAAAACATGAAAAATATTAGGGTCATTATTTGTATTTGCGTTGCGTGGTTCTTTTCTTTTTTATAGCCCCTCGCTTTTTTATTTTTCGCGTGCCTTTACCTCCTTTTGGTATTGTTCCTACATGACTAAGAATTTCTCTCCCTGTTGTCAACAATTTGTTGTAAATATTTTGGATGAAATCGTAACCTTTCGTTTCGTCATATATGTAATCACCCTCTTCATCCCTTTCAATATTTTTGTAGTCAAATCTCTCGTCAAACTGAATTTTTACAATTATATTGCTGTCATTTATGTAATCTCCGTCTACGTATGTAAATTTAATATCTTTCCCAAATGTTGCCTCATATTGTCCATTCCAATTTTCTGCTTCATTTACGCCTTCCAACTCATAACCATTTTCCTTAAGGACATAAAGGATTCGCTCTAATTCTTTTTCGCCAGTATCAGGTCCGTTTTCCTCTTCCATATATATATATATATATATATTGAGTTTTTACGTTTGTTATATAATTATGAAACATATATAAATAAATGATATGAAACTCCTTACTATTGATTTTACATTTTTCTTATTTTTGCCTAATAAAATGGGCATTTTAAATGAGAAAAGGTGTAAAAGTAAATGTAAATATTAGATATATACCAAAGAATATGCCTGATTATTCAAATACAATAATTTATAAAATATATTGTAAGGATGAAACTATCAAAGATGTATATATTGGACATACTACTAATTTTTTACAAAGAAAAAACCAACACAAAAATTATGTAAATAATAATGAGAATGTAAAACTTTATAATTTCATAAGTAAAAATGGGGGTTGGGATAATTGGGAAATGATAGAAATTGGAAAATATAATTGTAATAATGCAAAAGAAGCAAGAATTAAAGAACAAGAACATTTTATGCAGGAAAATTCAACATTAAACTCATGTATGCCTTGTAAATATAAAAATAATTTATTAAATGACAAAAACAGTAATAATCCAAATGATAAATCGTCATTTTTATGCGAATGTGTCATTAAATGTATATGCAATCAGAGTTTTTTATGTAAAAAATGTGACTTTGAATGTAGAAAGAAATATAGTTGGGAGAGACACCTATTAACACGAAAGCATCTTTCAGCGACACATTTAGAGACAAATAAGGAAAATATAGTAGGCATTTTAAAGAAAAATCTTTATTCATGTGAATATTGCGATAAAATATATAGTTCAAGAAACGGTTTGTGGAAACATAAAAAAATTTGCAATACAAATAACGAATATAACAATAAAATAATAGAAAAGGACGAACTGATACAATTTTTAATGAATGAAAATAAAGAATTAAAACAAGTTATAATGGATGTTATAAAAACTACTGCTTATAATAAAAACAATTGTGATAATGAAACATTAAATTAATAAAACGCTCAATTGATATTGTCAAGCGTGAAATTACAATTAGTAATCTAAACATGTTTCTTTAAGCATGAACATCAAAATATAATAAATTCCCAAAGTAACTTAAAGACCCCTATCGAAATATTGAATATTTTTGGGTCCATTCTGAAAAACATTTTCGAAAAAAGGACATTTTTTTTGTCCATTTTTTGAAAGTGAACCCAAAATACTGGAAAAAAATTAATTTGTGACGATAAAAAAATTTTATGGTCTCATGTCAAAAAAAAGTTTTTCAATTTTGTGATGATAATTTTTTTTTATTTTATAAAAAAATCAATTTAGACATTTTTATAAATGCTATATATATGCTACAAAATGCTACAAAAAAAGCGACAAAAGTCGCGCAAAAATTTTTATGCAAAACTTGTGACTATTCTACATGTAAAAAGTGCGACTATGATAAACATATTTTGACACTGAAACATTCAAATGCTACATTTAAGCTACAAAATGCTACATTTTTGGCGACAAAAGTCGCGCACAATGATGAAACCACAAATGATGTGAATAATGCCATTCAACTAAATGGTCCAACCGATAACCAGTGTGCGACAAAAGTCGCCGAAATAATATGCCCATTTTGTGATAAATTATTTAAACATACATCTAGCATGTATCGTCATAAAAAAATATGTGAAAACAAAAATTGTGTTCTTTCAAATATTCAAGAAAATAGTTTAATTAAAAAACCAAATAATGACAAGTTAATTGAATACTTAATAAATGAAAACAAAGAATTCAAACAAATGATGATAGAAATGTCTAAAAATTTATCTGTTTCTGCAACAAATAATTCTTTCAATAATACAACCAATTCCCATAATAAAACCTTTAATTTGAATGTATTTTTGAATGAGACTTGCAAAGATGCCATGAATATTATGGATTTCGTAAATTCCATGGAAATTGAGCTTGATGATTTGGAGAAAGTCGGAGAATTGGGTTATGTAAATGGAATGACCAATATTATTTTAAAAAACCTAAAGGCATTGGATATAACGAAACGTCCATTGCATTGTACCGATGCAAAGAGAGAAATCATGTATATCAAGGATGATAATAAATGGGAAAAAGAAACAGAAAATAAGGATAAAATAAAGAAGGCATTAAAATATATTATGCACAAGAATGCCAAAATGTTGAATGTTTTCAAGGAAAAATATCCAGATTGTATTAAAAGCTATTCAAAACGGTCGGATCAATACAATAAATTAGTGGTGGAAGTTTTGGGAGGACGCGGAGACAATGAACCTCAACATAATGAAAAAATTATTCGGAAGATCGCGAAGGAAGTAACGATTGATAAAAATTTTGCTATCTAGGTTTTACCAATAATCATATTCTTTTTCCATTTCTTGAATAAATAAATATATTTAGAGCAAATATATTTATTGAAAACCATTAGTTAAAAAAGAGAGAAAAAAATAAGAATATAAATTATTATGTCTCATTCAAAACAGATTATAAGTGAGATACAATCGCGTGATGCATTTTTCCATTTATTAAGGAATAACCCAGGTCTAATCGTTTTAAAATTGGGTGCATCATGGTGCGGTCCTTGTGCTCGTATTAAAGACGTTGTCCATGGGTTTTTTGTAACATCCCCCGAGAATGTAGTGTGCGGAGACATAGATGTAGACCAGAGTTTTGATTTTTATTCATTTATGAAAAGCAAAAAAATGGTAAATGGTGTGCCTGCATTGATGTGTTATAAAAAGGGAAATACAACCTATATTCCTGACGATTCTATTACAGGTGCTGATCCAGCGCAATTGCATTCCTTTTTTATGAGATGTGGCAATCATTTAGTAGATGCAATGAGAAATAACCCAAAATAATAGGTTGATAACTTCAAATAATGGAATAAGTAAGTATTTTATTTTCATATGTTATAATATATGAAATCTATGAAAAATTATATAATACTTTTACTTGTATTGATATTCGTCGTATTTCTTTATAGAAGATATGAAAATAAGTTGTTAAATGAAGAAAATCAATTCAATACGGAAGCGATACAGAATTTCCTTTTAGACGATAAAACTTTAGCTGAGAGTAAAAAACCAATATTATGGATACATGTGCCATATGAATACAATTCAAGACACTGGCTCAGTTGGGGGTCAAGGTCTTCGTTTGATCTCAATCAGCCTTATTTATATTTAACTGTCAAAAGTATCATTCATTATTGCAAAAATTCATTTACAATATGCATTATAGATGATAAGACATTTGACACTCTTATTCCAGATTGGTGCATAAATATGAGTTATATATCTTCTCCGATATCTGACAAAATGAGAACGCTTGGTTTCATGAAGTTATTGGAAAAATATGGCGGAATGTTATGCCCCATTTCATTTTTATGTATGAAGGATTTAATTGGTTTATACGAAAAGGCAACTAGAAATAATAAAATGGGTATATGTGAAATGGTTAATCGTAATGTAACCTCCACTACGTATGATTTTTACCCAAATCTTAATTTTTGTTTCTCTCCAAAAGAATGCCCTACGGTAAAGGAACTCATTAATTTTATTCAAAGAACAATATCTGGCGATTACACGGCAGAAAGTGTATTTTTAGGTGAGTTTGACCGTTGGTGCGAAAATAGGGTGAAAAAGGGTGAAATAAATATGATTTCAGGCGTAGAAATAGGTGTGAAAACAGTGGATGACAAGGTTATTTTAACCGAAGATTTATTGGCAAACAATTATTTGAATATTTATCCAGGAACTTATGGCATTTACATAAATGCTCATGACATTTTAAATCGTAATAATTTCGGTTGGTTTTCAAGATCATCCGCAAAACAGGTGTTACAATCAAACACAATTATTGGACATTACTTACTTTTAGCAAATATACCCAATGCTGACGAAACCAAGGTGTTAGAACCTTTAACAATGGATGATTCCAAATGGGTTGGATTTTGGAAGACACCTCTTTATCCAGGTTTATATGGTCTAAAGCCAAACTTTTTGGGGGATAATTTAAATAAGGTTCCTTATACGGGTAGATAAAATATATATTTCAGAAAACAGACTTAAATATAAAGTTCTTTTTATATTTATTAACATGAGTAACGAAGACTTTGACGCTGAATATGCCGCTGAATGTGCCACCGAGTTTCCGGATTGTCTCGTCTTGAAGATTGTAGAGACGGATTGTGACACAAATGAAGTGGATAATACCCTTTTTGTTCTTTATGATTATTACAATGATACTTTTATTATTAGAGGAAAGCGTCAAAATACTGTGCGCGTGATTTCATCCCCTTATTCGTTCATGTGCCATAGTTCAACCGATTTGGCAGATTTTATCTCATTTGTGATTTGCAAGAAGAATAACTGGTCATACACGCTATATAACTGTGATAACTTGCCTGCGGATTCAGTAGATATTGATTATCACTTTCTAGCTAGTAATACCACACATGCATTTGAGCTTGCTGGATATGATAATAAAAAGTATGGTAAAAATTATCTACTAAGGCTATTGAGAATGTTAAGAAATGTTCATAATCCGGTATATTAGATTTTATAAAAATGGAGTGAGTTAAAATATATATAATTAATTGTTAATAAATTATATATAATGCAAAGTGATATGGTAACATTATTAATGACGACCACATTGCTGGCTGCGGGAGGTTTAGGAATTTATTTATGGAAGTCAAATGATGATGGTGATAGTGATAACGAAGAACCTTTAGTGGAAGATAATAATGCAAATGAAGACGAAGATTATGACAATGATGATTATGATGATAAACCAGTCCAAAAGAAGGCAGCGAAGACCCGCAGAAGTAGAAAGCGCCATACAGGAACGAAACGCAGATATAATTACTAAAATTATAAATTATAAAAGTATGAACTATTAAATTATAAACTAAAAATAAATAATATAAATAATATCATAACAAGAGTGATCATATTTAATTTGTGATGTATATGTAAGTTTGTTTAAGTTACATATTTGTCTTATAACTGTTACAAATGAATTATATGTAAGAGTTTTTTCCAAATACTTTCTTTTAGATAAATGGTAATATGGTTTGCATTTTTCAAAAAAAGCAGAAATGAAATCATTAAACATACCTTTTCTGTAAGAATTTACGTTTAATATATAATGTTTTTCATTTTTCATGCATATGGTATCTAAAAATTCAAATAATATTTCCTTTGGTAAATGTTTTTTGAATATTTGAGAACTCGTCATATTATATAGTTTATAATTTTTTTTCAAAATCCCCATATATTAAACGCATTTCCTAAAATTATAAATTTTGTATTAAATTGTTTGTAAATAAACTAAGCTCTATTTCATCTTCATGGATATTATAAAAAATGGTAATATATTTGCATATGAAGGGAATTATTTTATATTTTTCATCTTCTGTCAAAACATTTGTATTTTTAACAAATAAAAAATAGTTGTCTAAAATATCCATGACGGAGTATCCTTTATCATAAAGCTGATAAATGATACGAATCGCATCTTTTAAGTTTTTCTCTTTAACAAAGTGTGTATAATTTTCAAATGTGAAAAAGCTAATATTCGTGCATAATTTTACAGCTAAATCGTAGGTTATTTTTTCCCCCATTAATTTAAACTTTTCCATATAATTGATAATAATTTTTACAGTATTATTAGAAACATTAATAATAAAATCTTCGGCTTCGGGGTCAATGTCAATATTTTCACGTTCTTTAATTTTTTTAATTAAAATACTTAGGTTCTCTCTTTTGATGGGTTTCAGCCTGATAATATTTAAGCGAGATTGTAAATTGTCAAGCACTTTTTGGGTATTCGTGCAAGATGAAATGAAATGAACATTGTGAGTATATTTATCAATACATGTACGAAACACTTGCTGACTTTGGTCATTAATAAAATCAATGTCGTCTAAAATAATGATTTTCTTTTTATTTTTAATGGATGAACAGGTTTGGCAAAATGTTTTAACATCTGTGCGACAATAATTAATGCCTTGTTCTTTCAAGTTATTGATATAAAGGACATTATCATTATATTCTTTAGAAGAATAGCCATGATAATATTCCCTTACGATTGCATTCAAGAGAGAAGTTTTGCCAGAAGCCATATCACCAATAAATAAAATATTCAAGTCATCCATAAGAATGAGGGTTTTTAATAGTTGAAGAAGACTATTTTCAAATCCGAAGTCTTCTAAAAGGATAGGTTGATATTTATGAACAAATAATTTATCTCCCGACATTATTCATTATACGTTAATAATTATTTAAGTATATCTTTGTTAATATTAATATTCACAAATGTCAGAAAATTATTACAAAATTTTAGGTGTGGATGAAAATGCAACGGAAAGTGAAATTAAAAAGGCTTATCGGTCACTTTCTCTCAAATACCATCCGGATAGAACAAAAAATGATCCGGAAAAAAGTAGAATGTTTCAGAAAATGAACGAAGCTTTTGAAGTATTAGGCGATGAGACGCGTAGAAAAGAATATGATATGATGAGAAGCAATCCATTCATGAATATGGGATCGCAGAATATGGATATTCCGCTCAACGATATATTTAGCCAATTTTTTGGGGGAATGCCATTCCCTCCTCAAGGTGCAAAAATTCACGTATTTCACGGTCCAGGCGCCAATTTTGCAGACATTTCTCAAATGCAAAAACCAACACCTATTATTAAGACTTTAAATGTGACCCTAGAGCAATCTTATACAGGTTGTAATTTGCCTTTAGAGATTGAGAGATGGATTATTGAGAATGGCAACAAAACATTTGAACAGGAAACCCTTTACATTACTATTCCTAAAGGTTCAGATGATAATGAAATCATTATTTTGAGAGAAAAAGGTAATGTTCTGAATGAAAATGCAAAAGGAGATGTAAAGATATTTATAAAGATAACGAATGATACTTCTTTTAAACGTTCCGGATTAGATTTAATTTTTGAAAAACATATTTCTCTCAAGGATGCCTTGTGTGGTTTCTCATTTCAATTGAAACATATCAATGGAAAAATATATACATTGAATAACAGTAGTGGGTCTATTGTCACTCCAGAATATCAGAAGTTAATGCCAGGAATGGGAATGATGCGAGACCAGCATACAGGAAATCTAGTTATCCATTTTCACATTGATTTCCCAGAGAAATTAACGGAAGATCAAATGAATAAATTGAGAGAAATACTATAAAACAATTATTTAGAATAAATATATTTCCTATAAAACAATTTAAAGAGATATTCATCTATTTATATGGAGCCGATGGCATCTGTTGAATTCTATGAAATTCATAAGGCGTTACCCAGATGAGTCTCATTATCAGGTGAGATAATTTGCTTATAAAAAATTATAAAAAATTTAGTTTTGTATGTCATCACAATATTATAAAAATAAAAATCATATAAGGTTAAGCAAATTTTGAGTAGGCTCCACTAGTGCCGTCTTAGCTTAGTGGTAGAGCATTGCACTTGTAATGCAAAGGTCGTGGGTTCAATTCCCACAGATGGCTCTCTTAGTTATAATGTTAAGAATATTCAAATACTTAATATTATAGAATGCAATTTAGTGAAATTTATTTATAATAAAAAATTATAAATATATATAAATGGCAGGAAGACCACGAAGAATTAGAAGCATACAATCGTATATTAATAATATTGACGCCCATACTTTTTCAGGTCCTATGAAAATGGGAACATCGCCTAGTATTGGAGTTACACGTAATTATTGGTATAATTATCAGACGCAATGTAATCAGGATCCGAATGCAGTAAAAAAGAGTTATAATAATATGGTTTTTCTAAATATTAATCCTGCTCAAACGCCTGTTCCGGCTGGTTTTACGCCTACTACGAATTATAATTATACTTATATGCGTAATGGTGTTGCGTATTATGATGCAAATGAGAAATTTAATAATCATTTTTACAGGCCTTATTTGCCGCCACGATAGATAAATTATTAAATAGGATAATTAGTAGCTGCAGAATTGAAAGGACCTGTATAAGGACAAGGAATAAATCCATTTGGATTATGAGTATAATTGCTATATTGTCCGAGAGTAGGATAACAAGGAAAGCATTTTTCTTGAGTGCAAACAGTCGCAAGTCTATTTTTAGCGCGCCTGTTCGCAACACTAGAAGCACCTACGCCTCCAGTGCCAGGCTTGTATTTATTATAAATATAAGTGGGACCATTTGTTGTAATATTACCTCCTGCTGTGAATTTTGTGCTGCGACGACCTCCCACACCTACATTTTTTTTGTATAAAAAACCAGGAAATCCAATAGAACCTCCATACCAAAATTGACCATTACTAGGTCCTGATCCAAAACCTTTAGGATATGACATAATATATATAAATATATATATTATTTTTCTCCTGTTACACGATATTGAATGCATTTTTTACATTCTTTATTCATGCCCAGAAAATGATTAAACTTATTATCGCATAGTTCGCCAATGATATATTCTTTCTTAAGCCAAAAATTTTCTAATTCATCTAAACTACCTGGATCAGGGCATGCATATTTTACATCCAGCAATTCTAATTCGCATCCAGTGTTTCTTCTACATAAAGGACATGGAAACGAACTATTAAATTTCTTCAAAATAATTGTTTTATAAGCGTTAAAAATACAATCTTTGTGAAATGCGTGACCACAATCTAGTAAATAGGAATTATTTTTTAATAATATTTCTTCAAAACAAATGGGGCACTCTTCTCCCGGCTTTATATATGTTTTGCGATTAAGATTACATGGCAAACAAGTGTTTCCAATTTTGGTCGGAACTACACATTGTTGCAAATTGCAAAAACATTGGTTATCAAACTGTTCGGGACATTTATCCATGGTTCCTTGTTTTTTACAATCATGGTAATATGAGGAATTTCTCTCATATAACCAATATACATCTTCTAATGATACAGACATAATACATAGATTGACTTGAATATAAAAGACATTATTCAACTCAATTTTATCTTTTATAGAGAAATATTCTATTCTATTTCATTTTGAGAATAGAAAAAAAATTGAATAATTTTATATTTTTATTACATAACTTTAACTGAAAATCAAAATGAAAATATTGAAAGGTTATATTTATGTTAGAAACCACGAATCATATGATATATATGGTGCTTGTAAAATGGGAAAGGCTAGCAATATTCCCGAACGAGATAACCAATACGCTACTGGCGAGATTAAGAGGGGACATTTTTATCCAGTCTTTGAGGTTCCGATGGAGCAAATGGGAAATATTGAACGCTTCTTGAAAGATGAATTCCAGCCATGGAATGTAAAATTTAATGCAGGCACTGAATTCTATAGTAAAAATATAATTTCTCTCATTGAACCCAATTTATTAAGTCTTGGAATTGCTTTTAGACCATTACCTAAAGAGGAAATTAATAGCCTCATAAGAACTCATAGAATAAAAAAAATTTTAAAAAAAATAAATACAACAAGTCTAATCAAATTTTTGAAATCATATCATAAAGAAAGAAAATACATTCCGAGGGATTATCAAACAGAAATGATAACAAAATCATGCGAATATTTTCAAACAAATGATAAAGGATTGCTAGTAATTCCATGTGGCGTTGGAAAAACACTCATTTCTTTATGGATAGCTGAAAGTTTAAGATGCAATACAATTCTTATTGGAGTGCCGAATATATTATTATTAGATCAGTGGAAAGAAACGTTATCGCACATATTTAAAAATGTTGTATGTTTAACTGTTTTGAGCGGTGTAACAACTGAAACTATTATGGAGTTTTTAGCAAAACATGACAAACGATGCATTGTAATAACAACCTATGCATCAAGCTACAAAGTTTTAAATGCAAGTCAAAATATATCGTTTGAATTTAATATGAAAATATTAGATGAAGTGCATCATTTAACGTCAAATAATTTTACTGAAGATGAAAAAAAAACATATATTAAAATGTTGAAAATAAAATCAAAAAAACAATTGTCTTTAACCGCAACCCTGAAATTGTTAGAAAACAATGAGAATACACGAGAAGATGAAATAGTTGTTTCTAATGATAACATTGAATATTTTGGCGAAATAATAGATAGAAAAAGCTTTTTATGGGCAATTAATAAAAACATTATTTGTGATTACATGATTCAAACCATTATTACAAAAGAAGAAAAATTAGAACAATATTTTGAAAAATTTTGCATTAAGGATGAAAATGATAAAAGATTATTCTTGAGTGCGTTTGCATCGTTAAAAAGTATATCTGAAAATCATTCACATCATTTACTAATATATTCAAATGATAAGACAAATTGTTTGAAAATAATAAAATACATCCGTTTATTAATTGTCAATAATTATTTTGATTTGCCAGAGTTATATAGTTCAAGTTACCATAGTGAAATAAAAACAAAACATCAGATAAAAATAATAGACAATTTTAAAAATTCTAGGCATGGTATTATTAGTTGTGTTTATTGTTTGGGAGAAGGTTGGGATTTTCCATTATTAGACGGCGTTGTATTTGCAGAAAACATGAGTTCAATTATTCGTATAGTTCAATCTATATTAAGAGCAAATAGAAAAAATAAATTGCAGCCTAATAAAATAGCAAAAATTATATTGCCCATTTTAAATAGAGACAACTGGTTAGAAAATAATGAAAATCCAGATTTAAAAAAAGTAAGAGAGATTATTTATCAAATGGGGTTAGAGGATGAAACTATTTCGCAAAAAATAAAGGTTTTTAGAATACTGATTGAACCAAATCCAAAGCCAATGCCAACACCTCAAGACAGAGACATTGTCAGTGATTTTGGCGAATATGATGAAGAATTGACACAACGATTGCGTTTAAAAACAATGACCCGAACTTCTCTTGGTACAAGTTATGAAAAAGCAATAAAAATAAACGCATATAACAATGTAAAGAGTAAAGAAGCTTATTATGAATTATGTGAGAGAGACAATAGATTATCCAAAGAACCTGAGATAACATATCATGGGAAATTTACAAATTGGATTGATTATCTAAGTATTGAAAGAATATATTATGATTTAGAAATGTGTAAAAGTAAAGTAACCGAATATTTATTACTGTATCCTGAAATTAAACAATATCATTTGGATTTATCTATAATAATTTATAAATTGTGTAAAATAGACAGTCTTTTTCCGCCAAATGGTTTATGGTGCGAATACTATAATGTAAAAGATTTACAGCAAATATTAACCATCAAACCAGATAAAAAAAAGATAGGTATTATTTTGTGAATATTTTGGTGTATTAAGGAAAAATTACTTTTTTAAACAATAATAAAAAAAATTGAGTTATTTTGATATAAAGAAATAATATCTTATATAAGTATAATGGCAATGTCAAAACAATATTCCTGCGATTTGTGCAAGAAGGTGTTTAATCAAAAAATTGATTTTACCCGACATCAAAATAAGAAATCACCGTGTATAACATTCAGTGAAATGCAAAAAATGAATCAAACAAAAGAAGTTAAACAGGACAATAAAACAATGCTGATTAGTGTATTTAAAAATTGTTTGAATGTATTGAGAGATAATGAAGGTTTAACCGGGGAGAAAGCATTAAGAACATTATCATATTTGCTAATATTGAAATTGCTTGAGCCCCATTTCGGTGGCGAAATTGATATTGATAATTGTTATGATTATGATTTTGCTTCTTATTTTGAAGAAAATGTTATCGAACCCAATAAAAAAAGATTGCTGGAAATAGTTCGTTTCAGCAAATTATCTAGTGAAAAGGAGGATGATATTCCTAATTTAATGAAGTATGCATGGGACATCATATTGTCATCTAACCCAACTACCAAAAA
>Ga0194118_10003817_pt1 | contig 17085 bp, 19 predicted proteins | sample TA2MahsurfametaG_2_FD_148662 | JGI IMG/M metagenome (GOLD analysis project Ga0194118, IMG submission 148662) | Freshwater microbial communities from Lake Tanganyika, Tanzania - TA2015013 Mahale N5 surface | ecosystem: Environmental > Aquatic > Freshwater > Lake | place: Tanzania: Lake...
ATATAACCATATCCGGCCACACCACGCCCTCGGCATGCGGCCGCCGGCACCCGAAACATACTTAGTAAACCCACAAATCACTGGTACATAAAAAGGGGGCTGGACACCCCCTCATGCTGCGCATGCCTTTTCACTAGCTCACATTACCCCGCGAGCACGGCGAACATGGCCAAAGCCCCCTTCGTGGCGCCATTTGCCCAGCACTACGCCAAGCCTAACCCTACCCCTTCGCCCAGCCAATCGCTGCCCGCGCCAGCGCATCAATCGTATCCGCCACCGGGAAGGGCAGCGCCGGACCCGCCGCAATGCCAAGCGGTATTTCCGTACATCCCAGCACCACCGCCCGCGCGCCGCGCGCCATCAGGCTGCGCGCCACTTCCGCGAGCGGTTCATAGGCTTCCACAAGCCTATTCGCCTTCACCGCCGTAATCGCTGGCGTCACACGGCTTTGCATTTCCTCATCGTTTGGCGTCAGGCATTCATAGCCAAACCCATCCAGCCTTTGCTGATAAAGCCGCATCGCGAGCGTCCCCGCCGTGCCCATCACGCCAATGCGCCCGCCAGCCACGCCGAGGCGCTGCAACTCAGCAGCGGCGGCATCTACAATATGCAGAATGGGCAGGCCGGTTGCGGCACGCATGCCATCATACCAGCCATGCGCGGTATTGCAGGGAATGGCGATGGCCCCACAGCCCGCAGCCTCCAACCCGCGAATGCCGCGCACCAGCGCGGGCAAGGGGTCTTCCCCGCCGGCGACCCGCGCCGCGGTGCGGTCCGGCACGCGCGGGTCAGACCACAGGATCGTCGGGATGTGGTCCTGATCACGCTCTGCCGGTGTCAGCAGCGTCAGGCGCTGCATGAAACATGCGCTCGCGAGCGGCCCCATGCCGCCCAAAACGCCAAGGATTCGTGCATCAGCCATCGAAAACATCCCCTTTGCGCGCGCCCATGGGGTGACGCGCGAGCCACAGCGCTTTATGCCACGCCGCTTGAGGACGGCACAGCGTTAGCGAGATAAAAATGACCTATCTAAACGATCTACTCTGGCTCGGCGCCCTGGCCTTGGCCATGGCAGCAACCGGCCAAGTTTCCGGCACGTTGGCGGGCTTGCTGGGCGTTGGTTGCGGCATCGTGATTGTGCCGCTGCTGTTCAATGCTTTTCCGCTCTTTGGCATTCCTGAGGCGGTGCAGATGAAGGTGGCCGTTGCGACCTCACTCGCCACCATTATCCCAACCTCGATCCAATCGGCGCGCAAGCACAGCGCGACGGGGGCGATGGATATGGCGCTGCTGCGCTCCATCTGGCCGAGCGTGTTGGGCGGCGTTGTGGTGGGCACGCTGCTCGCGGTTTATGTGCGGGGAGAAGGGCAGACAGCGATCTTCGCCCTTGTTGCCCTGCTGGTTGCCTTCAACATGGGCTTCACCGGGCTCGACTTCAAATTGACCGATCGCGTGCCGGAAGGCGCGCCGCGCGTGGCGCTTGGTTTGGGTATTGGTTCGGTCAGCGCCATGATGGGCATTGGCGGGGGTACTTTGGGGGGTGCCTTTGCTGTCCTTGCTTGGCTACCCGATCCGCGCCGCGGTCGCGACCGCATCGGCCTTTGGGGTGATTATCGCCATTCCAGCGACCATCGGCCTGATCTGGGGCGGGTGGAGCGATCCGCGCCTGCCGCCCTTCTCGCTTGGCTATGTCAGCCTGATCGGCTTTGCGCTGATCGCACCCACCTCCATCATCGCGACCCCTTGGGGTGTGAAACTTGCGCATAGCATCCCGCCCTTGGTGCTGAAGCGCGCCTTCGCGGTGTTTCTGGCAATCACGAGTGCGCGGATGTTTTGGTCAATCTTTACGTGATGCCGGAGGGTTCTGGCCCCAAAAGCCTGATCAGCATGCGGCGAATATGATCCTGCCCGCCGAAGAATATCCCGAGCACCCGGACCGTCCGCGCTTGGTCATCAACATCATACCAATAGATTGCGCGCTCCATCACCATGAAGCGAAGGCCGGGCAGGATATCTGCACGCGCTGTGCCACGTTCTGGAAATAGCGTGAGGCGGTCAGCGGCGGCGCGGATATCGCTGATGCGCAAGGCCGCATGTTCCAGGGCCTGGGCAGTGCTTTCGCCGAAACCCAGATAGCTTTCGAACAGATGATCGAAAATCAGTTCAAGATCACGTTCAGAAGCTTCGGCGAATTCAATCCTGTGCGGCATGGGCCTGGCGCTTGCGGGCCAGCATCGCCGCGATGCGCTCATCCATCTTGTCGCCGGAGATGAACCCGCCCGCGCGCCGTTGCTGCAGCACTTCCGCAAGCGCCGCGCGCTCCAAGGCCTCAGCTTCCATTTGTTCGCGCAGAAGTTCGACCCCTTGCTGCAACACGGCACTCATGCTCGGGAAACGCCCGGCTTCCACCAACGTCTTGGCGAAGGCGTGCTGTTCATCGGCGAGCGAGATGGAGGATTTCATCGTCATCCGGTAGATTGGTAATACCAGGTAGCACCGCAGTCAAGCTTTTTCCAACCCTGCCCGAAGCCCCGCAGCTTCAAACGCCTTGCCGAAACTCTTCCCCCCGATACCCCTGCGCGAACAAAAGCGCCCGCAAATCCGCGTGATCCACCCGCGCCCGCGCTGCCGCCGCCACAACGGGCTTGGCCTTGAAGGCAATGCCAAGCCCTGCCGCGCCCAGCATATCCAGATCATTCGCGCCATCACCCACGGCCAGGCTCGCCGCCAGATCAATCCCTTCTTCCGCTGCCAGCCGCTTCAGCGTAACCAGCTTGGCGTTGCGCCCCAGAATGGGCTCGCCTACCTGGCCGGTCAGCCGGCCGGCCTCATGCAGCAGGGTATTGGAGTAATGTTCATGAAAGCCGAGCCGTTCCGCGACCCGGCCCGTGAAAAAGGTGAAGCCGCCGGAAACCAGGGCGCAGCGCGCGCCATGGGCACGCATGGTCGCGACCAATTCCGCCGCACCTGGCATCAGCGCGGTGGTGGCCCAGGTGCGCTCCAAAGCCTCCAGCGCGAGGCCCTTCAGCATGCCAACGCGCTCCCTCAGCGCGCCTTCGAAATCCAATTCGCCATTCATGGCGCGCCGCGTAATGGCCGAGATTTCGCCCTTGAGCCCAGCCTCACCCGCCAGCTCATCGAGCGTTTCACTGATGACCATGGTGCTGTCCATATCGGCAATCAGCAGGCGCTTCCGCCGCCCGGCAGCCTCCTGCGCGATGGCATCCACGGGGCTGCCCGCCAGCGCCGCACGCGCCGCGCGATCCGCGACATCCAGCGGCAGGCCGGCGAAGGGGATATCCGCGGCCTCATGCGCGGCAAGCGGCGCCACGGCACCGACTTCAGCGCCCGCTTCCCGCAGCGCTGCGGCGGCCTTGGCATGATGTTCCGGGGCAAGCGCGCCGCGCGGCGCGATCAGGGTCAAAACCTTTTCCATATTCGGCCTATGCCTCTGCCATGAAGGAGTTTCAACCTCTCGCATTATTCGTGGTTGGGCCGACCGCCTCCGGCAAATCCGCCCTCGCGCTGGCCATCGCTGAACGCCTCGGCGGCGCCATCATCAATGCCGATAGCATGCAGCTTTATCGGGAATTCCACATCATTACCGCCCGCCCGAGTGCCGTGGATGAGGCCCGCGCGCCGCATCTTCTCTACGGCGTGCGCCCTGCCGCTGAGGCCGCCTCCGTCGCCTGGTGGCGCGATGCCGCGCTCAAGGCCATGGAGGAAGCGCGCTCCACAGGGCGGCTCCCGATCATTTGCGGCGGCACAGGCATGTATTGCGCAGCCCTGACGCAGGGCATTGCCGCCATCCCGACCATCCCGCCGCCGGCGCGGGAAGAAGCCCGGCGCCTTCTGGCCGAAGAAGGCGCGGCAGCCCTTCATGCGCGGCTTGCGGCTGAAGACCCTGCCTCAGCCGCGCGGCTCAGGCCAAGCGACAGCCAGCGCTTGGCCCGCGCTTGGGAGGTCTGGCGCGGCACCGGGCGCGGCATTGCGGCTTGGCAGGCAGAAGCCAGCGCCATCCCCGCCCCCTGGCGCTTTGCCGCCATTCTGCTCGATCCGCCGCGGGCGGAACTGCGCGCTGCCATAGCCCAGCGTTGGGCAGCAATGATCGAGGCCGGCGCGGTGGAGGAAGTGCGCGCCCTGTTGGCGCAAGGGCTTGATCCCAGTCTGCCCGCCATGCGCGCCCATGGCGTGCCGGAACTCTTGGCCATGCTGGCCGGGAAGCTGAGGGCAGAAGAAGCCTCTGCCCGCGCCATCCTGGCAACCGGGCAATACACCAAGCGGCAAGCCACCTGGTTCCGCCACCATGAGCTGGCCCCACCCGAGCGTACCTATATTATAAATGCGCGATTTGAAGATTTGGCGCAATTTTCAGAAAGTAAATCAGCCAAATTTTTCGCATTTCTTGATTTTATCCGTTGACGCCCCCGATTCGAGGGTCTAACAGGCCCCTCCTCGCCGGCCCTGAACTTTTGGGGCCGGTTGCTTTTCATGAAGGAAGTGACCCATGTCCGCCGCGACCCAAGCCCCGCCCAGCACTGAAGCCCTGACCCTGTCGGGTGCCGAGGTCGTATTGCGCGCGCTGAAGGATAACGGCGTGGAGGTGATCTTCGGCTATCCCGGTGGCGCCGTGCTGCCGATCTATGACTCGATTTTCCAGCAGAACGCCATTCGCCACATTCTGGTGCGCCATGAACAGGCGGCGGTGCATGCGGCGGAAGGCTATGCGCGGTCCACCGGCAAGGTTGGCGTGGTGCTGGTCACCTCTGGCCCAGGCGCCACCAATGCCGTGACGGGCCTCGTGGATGCGCTGATGGATTCCATCCCCGTGATTTGTCTGACCGGCCAGGTGCCGACGCATTTGATCGGCAATGATGCCTTTCAGGAAGCCGATACCACCGGCATCACCCGGCCCGCGACCAAGCACAACTATCTGGTCAAGAAATCCGAAGATCTTTCGCGCGTAATGCATGAGGCGTTTTACGTCGCGAAATCCGGCCGCCCTGGCCCGGTAGTGATTGATCTGCCGAAGGATATTTTGATCAACAAGGCGCCCTATCGGGAAGCGACCACGCAAAGCCATCGTTCCTATCGCCCGCGCACCGAACCCGATGCCAAGGGCATTCGTGAAGCCGTGCGGCTTTTGAAGCGCGCGCATCGCCCGATTGTCTATGCCGGTGGCGGCGTGATCAATGCCGGGCCGGAAGCATCGCGCTTGCTGCGTGAATTTGTCCGCATGACAGGCATGCCGTGCACCAATACGCTGATGGGGCTTGGCGCCTTCCCGGCAGAGGATCCGCAATTCCTTGGCATGCTTGGCATGCACGGCACTTATGAAGCCAATCTGGCGATGCATGGCTGCGATGTCATGTTCAATATCGGCGCACGTTTTGATGACCGCGTGACGGGCAGGCTCAATGCCTTCTCACCTGGGTCTAAGAAGATCCACGCGGATATTGATCCCTCTTCCATCAACAAAAATGTCGCGGTGGATGTGCCGATTGTGGGCGATGCGCGCGCTGTGCTGGCCGCCATGATCGAAGCCTGGAAGGCGGATGAAGCGCCGCAGGACAAGAGTGCAATCGCCGCCTGGTGGCGCCAGATTGAGGGATGGCGCGGCAAGGATTGCTTGGCCTATCGTCAGGAAAGCAAAATCATCAAGCCGCAGCATGCGGTGAAGCGGCTTTATGAAATCACCCGCGAATTGGGGCGTGATACCTTCATCACCACCGAAGTTGGTCAGCATCAGATGTGGGCGGCGCAGTATTTCGGCTTTGACAAGCCCAATCGCTGGATGACCTCGGGCGGGCTTGGCACCATGGGCTATGGGCTGCCGGCGGCGATGGGCGTGCAGATCGCGCATCCGGATGCGCTCGTGATTGATATCGCGGGCGAAGCTTCAATCCTGATGAATATTCAGGAAATGGGCACGCTCGCGCAATACCGCCTGCCGGTGAAGGTGTTTATTCTGAACAATGAATATATGGGCATGGTGCGGCAATGGCAGGAATTGCTGCATGGCGGGCGCTATTCCGAAAGCTATTCGGCGTCGCTGCCGGATTTCGTGAAGCTCGCGGAAAGCTTCCATGCGGTTGGCATGCGCGCGGAAGGCATTGATGATCTTGATCGTGTAATCCGGGAAATGATCGCAATAGACAAACCCGTGATTGCCGATATCTGTGTGGCCAAGGATGAAAACTGCTTCCCCATGATCCCATCCGGTGCCGCGCATAATGAGATGATTCTGGCCCCTGGCCAGGAAGGTGGCGTCGCCGGCGTCACCGATGAAGGCAAGGTCCTGGTCTGAGGAACAGCGCGATGTCTGACATGAAAGGCGGCCAACGCGCCGCGACCATTGCTGTGCTGGTTGAAAACGAAGCCGGCGTGTTGGCCCGCGTGATCGGCCTGTTCTCAGGGCGCGGCTATAATATTGATAGCCTGACGGTGGCACCGGTGGATGAAACGGGGCAGATTTCACGCATCACGGTCGTCACCAGCGGCACGGATATGGTGATTGAACAGATCAAGGCGCAGTTGGATCGGCTGGTGCCGGTGCATAAGGTGTCTGACCTTTCGATCGAAGGCCCGCATCTGACGCGCGAATTGGCGCTGATCAAGGTTGTCGGCCGCGGCGAAAACCGCATGGAAGTGTTGCGTCTGGCCGATGCCTTCCGTGCGCGCGTGGTGGATGCCACAACAGAAAGCTTTGTGCTTGAGATGACCGGCAATGGCGACAAGATTGATGCTTTCGTGGCGCTGATGCGCCCGATTGGGCTGGCCGAGGTTTCACGCACCGGCGCCGTTGCCATTGCGCGCGGACCCAAGGGGATCATGGAATAGCGCAAGTGGCCGAACGCCCAGGCCGGACCAAGGCTTTCGCCTGGGCGCTATATGATTGGGCCAATAGCGGCTTTCCGACGGTGGTTTCCACCTTCGTCATCGCGGCCTATTTCACGCAAGGCATCGCGCCCGATCCAGTGACGGGTCAGGCGCAATGGGGCTGGATGCAGACGCTTGCTGCGTTGGCCATTGCGGTGCTTTCGCCCATTCTGGGTGCCATTGCTGATCAAGGCCGGCGCCGGCGCGCCATGCTGGCGCTATGCACGCTGTTGACTGCGCTTTTTACCGCGCTGATCTGGTTTGCGCGGCCTGATCCAGCGGATGCGCTTTATGCGTTAATCTGCATTGGCCTTGCGACCATCGCCTTTGAATTGGGGACGGTGTTTTACAACGCCATGCTGCCCGGCCTGGTGCCGGAAGAACGCATGGGCCGGCTTTCCGGCCTTGCCTGGGGGCTTGGCTATGCGGGTGGGCTTGCCTGCCTGGCACTGGCGCTGGTGCTGTTCATCCAGCCCAACCCACCCCCCTTCGGCCTTGATCGCGGTGCTGCGGAGCATGTGCGCGCCACGGCGCTATTGGTGGCGGTTTGGATCCTGGTGTTCGGTTGGCCGGTGCTGTTGGCCCTGCCTGATCCCGCCGGGCCGCGCCCCGGCGTGATGCAGGCGATGCGCGCCGGGCTGGCTGAGGCGCTGCATATTCTGCGCGGCCTGCCGCGCCGCCCGGCCATGGCGCGGTTTCTGATTGCGCGGCTGTTTTATACTGATGGCCTCAATACGCTTTTCGCTTTCGGCGCGATCTATGCCGCTGGCGTGCATGGTATGGGGTTTGAAGAAATTTTGCTGTTCGGCATTGCCATGAATGTCACGGCCGGGCTTGGGGCCGCGGGCTTTGGGCTGATCGAAGATCGGCTCGGCGCCAAACCCACCATCCTGATCGCCCTTGGCGCCATGATTTTGCTGGGCACTTGCCTGCTGCTCGCCAATGACAAAACCCTGTTCTGGGCGCTGGCCTTGGCGTTGGGGCTGTTCATGGGGCCGGCTCAGGCGGCATCGCGCACGCTGATGGCGCGCATGGCACCGCCCGAGGAAGTCACCGCGCATTTCGGGCTTTTCGCCCTTTCCGGGCGCGTCACGGGCTTTCTTGGCCCGGCGGCACTCGCCCTGGTGACGGACGCCACCGGCAGCCAGGCTTGGGGCTTGGCGACTGTGATTGCCTTCCTGGCCCTTGGCGCGGCGATCCTGGCGCCGGTGCGCGTTGTGCGCCATGGCTAAATGCCGGTCGCTTCTGCCATAGTCCCGCCGTGGAGGCGTGTCATTCAAAGCGCATGGCAGATGATGCAAGCAAGGCCGCCTGGGCGGCGCTGATGGCTTTGGCGGCTCGGCCGAATGCTGGTGCCATTCGCCCGCTTTTCGCCGCTGATCCAAACCGCTTCGCGCGTTATTCGCGGCAGGCCGGCGATATCCTGCTCGATTTTTCCAAAACCGCGCTGTCCGATGACGTGCTGGCCGCGCTGCTTGCATTGGCCGAAGCACGCGATGTCGCAGGTTTTCGCGCACGGCTTTTTGCGGGTGCGGCGGTGAACGCAACGGAAGGCCGTAGCGCGCTGCATATGGCGCTGCGTGCTGAACCAGATGATGCTTTCCGCGCCGGTAGTGAAGACATCATGCCCGGGATGATTGCCGTGCGTGCGCGCATGGAAGCATTTACCCGCGCGGTGCATGAAGGGCGCATGCTGACAGCCAAGGGTGAACGCTACACCGATGTGCTGAATATCGGCATTGGCGGTTCTGATCTTGGCCCGGCCATGGTGGCGCGCGCCCTATCGACAGATAAGGCACCGCTGCGCGGGCATTATTTGGCAAATGTGGACGGCCATGCCTGGGCCGAGACGCAGGCCAGGCTTGATCCCGCGCGCACGCTGGTGCTGGTGGCGTCCAAAACTTTCACCACGCAGGAAACCATGGCCAATGCCGCGCTGGCGCGTGATTGGCTGCGCGCGGCGCTTGGTGAAGCCGGTGCCACACAACATATGGCCGCGCTTTCCACCAATCTTGCGGCGACCAGCGCTTTCGGGATTTCGCCTGATCGAGTCTTTGGTTTTCGCGATTGGGTGGGCGGGCGGTTTTCGCTCTGGAATGCGATTGGGCTATCACTGGCACTGACGCTTGGTTGGGATGCTTTCGCGCGGCTGCTGGCTGGTGCGCGCGTGATGGATCAACATTTCCGGGACGCACCGCTGGCCGAAAACCTGCCAGTGCTGCTGGCGTTGGTCGAAGCCTGGCATGTGAATGGCTTGGGTTATCCAAGCCGCGCCGTGCTGCCTTATGATGAACGCCTCGCGCGCTTGCCCGCACATTTGCAGCAGCTTGAAATGGAAAGCCTTGGCAAGCGCATCGCTGTTTCCGGCGCGCCCTTGCAGCGCGCCTCCGGCCCTGTGGTATTTGGCGAACCAGGCACCAATGCGCAGCATTCCTTCATGCAATTGCTCCATCAGGGCACAACACCTGTGCCAGTGGATTTCATCCTGGTGGCGCGCCCGGATCACGCGCATGCAGATAGCCATCGCAAACTTCTGGCCAATGGTCTCGCACAAGCCGAAGCGCTGCTGATGGGCAAGGATGAAGCCGCGATCACCGCCGAAATGCGCGCCGCTGGCGTGCATGAGGCTGACATCGCCCGTCTTTTGCCGCATCGCATCTTCCCCGGTGATCGGCCAAGTGTGACCATGCTGCTGCCGCGCCTGGACGCCTTCACGCTCGGCCAATTGGTGGCCTTGTATGAACACAAGGTCGCTGTTTTGGGCGCGCTTTGGGGCATCAATCCTTTTGATCAATTTGGCGTCGAACTCGGCAAGCAATTGGCCAGCGCCATTCTGCCGGAACTTGGCGCCGGCGCGCCGCAAAGGCCGCATGATGCTTCAACCGCTGCGCTGATCGGCCGGATCGCTGCGCTTTGGCCGGAAGGCCGCGCATGACCGCGCCCTACATCCAAGCGCTGGCCCGTGATGGCGGCCATGCTCGGGCGCGACGTCACGGGCGGGCTGATCCGTAAATCCGGCGTCATGGCGATTGTGCTCCAAGGCGGCATACAGCGCGCGGGTGATCCGATCATCGTGATCCCGCCCGCCGGCCTGCATCGCCCTTTGCAGCCGGTATAAGGCGCTGGCGCGATCAGCTGAACTGGGTAAGACTATCCATTCAAAAGGGGCGCCACGACCCTAAGAAACGGGAGGATTTCATGTTCCATCGTCGCAAGCTGCTTACGCTTTCCGCGCTTTCACCCCTGGCCGCGCCCGTCATACTGCGCGGCGCCATTAGCCCCGCCGCCGCGCAGGCACCCTGGCCCAATCGGCAAATCCGCATGGTCATCCCCTGGCCGCCGGGGCAAGCGACGGATGTGGTCGGGCGGCTCGCCGGGCAGCGGCTTTCGGAACGCCTCGGCCAGGTGGTGGTGCCGGAAAACCGCCCCGGTGCTGGCGGGCAAATCGGCACCGATCTGGTGGCGAAGGCGCCGCCGGATGGCAATGTGATCCTGTCAGCCTCGATCGGGCCTATTTCCTTTGGGCCGCTGGTCCAGCGCACACCCTATGATGTGGAACGCGAATTGGCGCCGGTGGTGATCTTCGGCATCGCGCCCTTCATGCTGCTGGTGAAGCCCGATTTCCCCGCGCAGGATTTGCGGAGCTTCATGGCGCTGGTGAAGGCGAATCCTGGCAAATATAGCTTCAATTCCTCGGGCATTGGTGGCGCGCAGCATTTGGTCTGCGCGCTGTTTCTGGCGAAATCCGGGCTGGATGCGCTGCATGTGCCCTTCCAGGGCAGCGGTCCGGCGCTGGCAGCTTTGCTTGGTGGTCAGGTGGATTTTGGTTTTGACACGCCCGCCGCTGCCGGTCGGCTGGTGCGCGATGGGCAATTGCGCGCGCTCGGCCTCAGCACCGGTAAGCCATCCGTGCAGGTGCCGGGGATTCCGCCGGTTGCCGCGGTGGGTGGCCCGGCGGATTATGATGTCGGCGGCTGGAATGGGCTGATGGTGCCAGCCGGCACACCGCGCCCGATCATTGACCGGATTTATACCGAAATCCGCGACGGCATGCAGGTGCCTGAAGTGCGCCAACGCTATGAGGCTGTGGGGTTTGACATTGACCCGCTGGGGCCAGAGGCGATGCTACGGCACATGCGCAAGCTCTGGGGCGAATTTGGCCCGCTGATCCGGCAATTGGGCATCCGCGCGGAATAGCGCCGGATCAAACCCCCAATTCGCCGAGGATAATCGCCTCCACCTCCGCCCCCGCCGGCAAGGCGGGCGCGAAGGGCGCGCGCAGCACCAGCGCATCAGCGCGCGCCAGTGTGGCGAGCATGGAGCTATCCTGCACCGGGAAGGGCCGCACCGTGACGCGACCCTCATCATCCGCTTCGAGGCTGGCGCGCAGGAAATCGGCGCGGCGGTCATTCTCGACCAAGGCGGTGGCGCAGATCACGCGCCGGCTGGGCGTGGGCGCACCTGGCAGGCCGGAAAGCCGCGCCAAAGCCGGCAGCAGGAAAATAATGGCGCAAACCAGCGCGGAGACCGGATTGCCCGGCAGGCCAAGCACCGGCACGCGCCCCAGCCGCCCCCAGATCAGCGGCTTGCCGGGCCGCATGGCGATTTTCCAGAAGCCGAGTTCAAAGCCTTCACCGCCCAGCGCCTGCTGGATCAGATCATGCTCACCCACGCTGGCGCCGCCAGTGGTCACCAGCATGTCATAGGCCTGGGCAGAGGCCGCGATATCGGCAATGGCGCTGGCATCATCGGGGGCGATGGGCAGCACGATGGGTTCGCCGCCCGCCGCACGGATCAAGGCCGCCAAGGCATGGGCATTGGAACTGACAATGCCGCCGGGCGGGATGGGGTCTCCGGGGAGGGCGATTTCATCCCCCGTCGCCAGAATGCCGATGCGCGGACGCCGATGCACGGCGAGCCAGGGATTATTGCTGGCCGCCGCCAGGCCGATATCGCGCGCCGTGAGCCGCCGGCCTTGCGCCAAAAGCGAGTCACCTTCAGCGAAATCCAAGCCGCGCTTGCGCACCCAGCGCCCGGCGGTGACGCTTTCCTTGACCACCACAGCGCCATCAGCCGCTTCGGCATCTTCCTGCAACAGGATCGAGTCCGCACCTTCGGGCACAAAGCCACCGGTGAAAATCCGCACGGCCTGGCCGGGGCCAACCACTCCCGCAAAGGGATGCCCCGCCGGCGCCGCGCCAATCACGGCAAGCGTGGCACCCAAAACGCCATCCGTCGCGCGCAAAGCATAGCCATCCATGGCCGAAACGGCGGCAGGTGGCTGCGTCAATCGCGCCAGCAATGGCCGCGCCAGCACTCGCCCGGCGGCTTCAGGGATCGCAATAGTCTCAGCAGCAGTGGGTGTCAGCGCGGCCAGGATGCGCGCGCGGGCTTCCTCAACCGGCAGCAAGCCGCCCTTCTCAGCCACCGATGAACTCGCCCGATTTGCCGCCGGCCTTATGGACCAGGCGGATATCTTCAATCCGCATGCCGCGATCCACCGCCTTCACCATGTCATAGACGGTAAGCGCTGCGATGCTGACGGCGGTGAGTGCTTCCATCTCCACCCCCGTCTTGCCGGTCAGGCTGACAGTGGCTTCGATGATAATGGCATCATCGCCTTCCGGTTCCAGATCAACCGAAACTTTTGAGATCATCAGCGGATGGCAGAGCGGGATCAAATCGGATGTGCGCTTCGCCGCCATGATGCCGGCGAGCCGCGCGACGCCCAGCACATCGCCCTTGCCGGCGCGGCCTTCCCGGATCAGCGCAAGCGTTGCCGGCGCCATCACAATGCGCCCGCGTGCGGTGGCCGTCCGCGCTGCCTCAGCCTTCGGCGAGACATCCACCATGGCCGCGCGACCCGCGGCATCAAAATGCGTAAGGCGCTGTTCGGTCAGGACACGTCCACCAATTCGCGCGCGGCGGCGGCGACATCGGCCTGGCGCATCAGATGCTCGCCCACCAGAATGCAGCGCGCCCCGGCAGCGGCCATGCGGCGCACATCATCGGGCGTGCGAATGCCGCTTTCGGCCACCGGCAGGCGATCTGCCGGCACCAGGGGCGCGAGCGCCTCGCTGGTCGCGAGATCCGTCTGTAGTGTGCGGAGATCGCGGTTATTGATGCCGATCAGGCGCGTTTCCAAGCCAAGCGCGCGGTCCAATTCGCGCCGATCATGCACTTCCGCCAGCACTGCCATATCAAGCGACCGCGCGATGGCTTCCAATTCGCTGGCCTGTGCATCGGTCAGCGCGGCCATGATCAGCAGGATGCAATCGGCGCCCATGGCGCGGGCTTCAAACACCTGCCAGGGATGGATCATGAAATCCTTACGCAGCACGGGCAGGGAACAGGCGGCGCGCGCGGCTTCCAGATGCTCCACCGCGCCTTGGAACCAGGGCACATCGGTCAGCACTGAAAGGCATGCCGCGCCGCCGGTTTCATAAGCGCGGGCAAGGTTGCCGGGTTCAAACGGATCGCGGATCAAGCCACCGGAAGGCGAAGCGCGCTTGATTTCCGCAATCAGCCCGGTGCGCCCTTCACCAATCCGCTCACACAGCGCGCCCACGAAATCGCGCAAAGGCGGCGCGGCTGCCGCGCGGCGTTCGATTTCCGCCTGCGGCGTGATGTCCATCCGCTCGGCGACTTCGCGTGCCTTGTCGGCCAGGATACGGGCCAGGGTGTCAGGGACCGATGCGGCATCGGTCGAGGGCACCGAGATATGGGGTGCATTCATCCAGGGGGGTCCTTGGGGGGGCAAAGCGCCCGGAGGCGAGCCAATACTCCAAACGCGGCGCCTTCGTCTATGGCCCGGGCAGCGATGGCCACCCCGGCCTTGAGGTCCGCCGCCTGGCCGGCGACGATCAGCGACGCCGCAGCGTTCAGCAAAACAACATCGCGATAGGCGCCATGGGCGCCGCGCAGCAGGGCTTCCAAGGCAGCGGCGTTTTCCGCCGGATCCCCGCCCTTGAGCGCCGAGGCCGGGGCGCGGCTGAGGCCGGCATCTTCCGGCGTCACGGTAAATTCGCGAATGGCGCCACCTTGCAGCGCCACCACCTGGCTTTCACCGGCAAGTGTCAGCTCATCCAGCCCCTGCCCATGCACCAGCCAGGCGCGTTCGGTGCCAAGCCGCGCGAGGGTTTCCGCCATGGGGCGCAGCCATTGCGGGGAAAAGGCGCCGGTCATTTGCCGCGTGACGCGGGCAGGATTGGCGAGCGGGCCGAGCAGGTTGAAAATCGTGCGCGTGCCCAATTCCATGCGCGGGCCGGCGGCGTGGCGCATGGATGCGTGATGGCGCGGCGCCATCAGGAACACCATCCCGGCTTCGCGCAGCACTTCTGGTAGCTTTTCCATCGGCACGTCCAGCGAAATGCCAAGCGCCGAGATGGCATCCGCCGCGCCAGATTTCGACGACAGCGCACGATTGCCGTGCTTCGCCACCGGCACGCCGCAGCCCGCCACCACCATCGCGGTGGTGGTTGAGATATTGAGTGTGCCCGCCGCATCCCCCCCGGTGCCAACGATATCCATGGCGCCTGCAGGTGCTTCAATCGCAACCATGCGCGCACGCATGGCGCGCACCGCGCCAGTCATTTCCTCCACGGTTTCGCCACGTACGCGCATCGCCATCAGCATGCCGGCGATCTGCGCTGGGGTCGCTTCCCCGGCCATGATGATGCCGAAGGCTTCCTCGGCCTCGATCTCCGTCAGCCGCGCACCATCAGCGAGCCGCGCAAGGATGGGTTTCAGCGACATGGGATCAGGCCGGGACGGCAGCGCCGTGGCTGGCGCCGGCCAGTTTCAGGAAATTGCGCAGAATATCGTGGCCATGGGCAGAGGCGATGCTTTCCGGGTGGAATTGCACCCCCCAGACCGGCAAGTCGCGATGCGCCAGGCCCATGATCAGCCCATCTTCCGTCCAGGCGGTGGGGCGGAGGCTTGCGGGCAGCGTTTCGCGTTCCACAATCAGCGAATGATAGCGCGTGGCTGAAAAAGGCGAGGGCAGGCCAGCGAAGATATCCGTCCCGCCATGATGCACATCCCAAACCTTGCCATGCACGGGTTCCGGCGCGCGGACCACGCGCCCGCCAAAAGCCTGGCCAATGGCCTGATGGCCAAGGCAAACGCCCAGAATCGGCAGCTTCACCTCAGCCGCCAAGGAGATCAGCGGCAGGCAGATGCCGGCCTCATTCGGCGTGCAGGGGCCGGGGGAGAGCACCACGGCTTCGGGCTTCATCGCCAGCACCCCTTGCGGGTCTATGGCGTCGTTTCGCCTTACCTCCACCCTGGCGCCCAGATCGCCCAGGAAGTGGAAGAGGTTGAAGGTGAAACTGTCATAATTGTCGATCAGCAGGATCATGTAGATGATCCTTGGGCCGAAGGGGGGCAAGAATCAAGCGTTGGACGTGGCGCCCCTGCCAAGGGTAGGTTAATTTCGTTGCATGGATAGCTCGGAGTAGCGGAAATGACCAACAGAAGGGCGATGCTGGGCGGCGGTCTGGCCGCGGCCTTTGCCGGGGTGGCGCCGGGGCTACTGCGCGGTGCCTCGGCCCAGCCTGCCGCGCCGGGTACGGCATCCCGGCCCAACATCATCATGATCATGGCCGATGATGTCGGCTACTGGAATGTCGGTGCCTATAGCCATGGCATGATGGTGCCAACACCGAACCTGGATCGCCTGGCGCGGGAAGGGATGCTGTTCACCGATCATTACGCGGAACCTACCTGCACGCCGGGCCGCGCTGCCTTCATCACCGGGCAAATGCCGATCCGCACCGGGCTGACCACGGTAGGTGTGCCGGGCTCCCCAATTGGGATTGATCAGCGTGATCCAACGCTTGCGACGGTGCTGCGCGCGCAGGGCTATCGCACGGCGCAGATCGGCAAGAATCACCTGGGCGATCTCAATCGCCATTTGCCGACGGTGCATGGCTTCGACAGCTTCTTCGGCAATCTCTATCACCTGAACACGGAAGATGAGCCGGAAGACCCGGATTGGCCGACCGATCCCGGCTTCAATGCGCGCTACCGCCCGCGCGGCGTTTTGGATTGCGTGGCGATGACCGCAGATAACCCGGCGCCGGTGACGGATGCGCGTTTCGGCCCTGGGGCGCGCAGCGCTGCACGGATACGGGGCCACTCACACGCAAACGCATGGAAACGGTGGATGATGAATTCCTCGACCGTTCGCTGCGTTTTATTGAAGACAGCGCCCGCGCCCGCCAGCCCTTCTTCCTGTGGCACAACCCGACGCGCATGCATATCTACACTTATCTCAGGCCAGAAAGCCGATTATTGGCGCAGCCGCATTCATCGGGCGATGATATTTATGGCTCTGGCCTGATGGAATTGGATGCGCAGGTCGGGCGCATTCTGGACCGCGTGGATCAGCTTGGCATTCGCGACAATACCATCATCGCCTTCACGTCAGACAATGGCGCCATGGCGGCCTGGTGGCCCGATGGCGGCACCACACCCTTCAGAAGTGAGAAGGCGACAACCTGGGAAGGTGGCGTGCGCGTGCCCATGCTGATCCGCTGGCCAGCGCGCATCCGGGCGGGTTCCGTTTCCAACGGCATTCAAAGCCATATGGATCTGTTCACCACCTTTGCCGCTGCCGCCGGCGTGCCTGATGTGGCGGCGCGGCTGCGCGCCAGCCATAATGTGCATATTGATGGTCTGAACAATCTGGCGCATTGGACCGAAGGGGCGGCCAGCGCGCGGCAAGTGCAGATCGTGTACAATGAATCACGGATGACCGCCGTGCGGTTTGGCTCGTGGAAGGCGCATTTCCAGACGCGGGATAGCTTCTTCGATCCCTTCGTCGAAAGCGCGCTGATCTTCAATCTGCGCATGGACCCCTTCGAACAACGCGATGGGCATCGCTCCAACCTGCTGGCCATGCGCAAGGCGTTTCTGGGCGGGCAGATCAAGGATATCATGGAAGCGCATCAAGAATCGCTCGCTGCCTTTCCGCCGCGTCAGGTGGGGGGCACGCTGCGGCCCAGATGAGGCATGGTGATTGGCGGTGAGGGGCTTTCTTCTTTACCCGCGCGTTGCCACTTCGTGGTAAGGGCCCTGAATGCTGCCTGATTTCCACGCCACCGCCGCTGCCCTGGGTGCCCTTCCACGCGAAAGGGTGCATGGCCGCGTCAATGCTATCACGGGGCTCACCATCACGCTGGAAGGCTTCGGCCATTTGGCCGC
>Ga0194118_10003821_pt1 | contig 17072 bp, 19 predicted proteins | sample TA2MahsurfametaG_2_FD_148662 | JGI IMG/M metagenome (GOLD analysis project Ga0194118, IMG submission 148662) | Freshwater microbial communities from Lake Tanganyika, Tanzania - TA2015013 Mahale N5 surface | ecosystem: Environmental > Aquatic > Freshwater > Lake | place: Tanzania: Lake...
GTCATTCGCGTCCACGGTGTAATGGGACGTGAACACAAAGCCGTCAGAACATTCACGCTCAAGTTGCGCGATCTTCCAGGTGAAGACTGTGGTGGGCGCGGCAGGCGCCGAGGTTGATTTGGCCATGATGCAGAGCCGTTCTGTAGGATTTTACTGCGGATGAACCGGAATAACTAGGGGCGGTTGCCCGCCCCATTAGTGAAGGGGACTAATCAAGCTGACTCAAGTGCAGAAACTCGTGCGAGAAGATCCGCATTGTTCGCCTCAAGGGTTTCGATGCGCTCCATTGCTTCCTGCAATGCTTTGACTGCTTTCATGTAGAGCACCGAGTAGTTCACCGATTTGGTGACGGTGCCAAGGTCGTTGCCTTCGGCGTCGCGGTCCGGGGATTCGGTAACGAGGCCAGGGGAGACAAGTTCAACTTCTTGGGCGACAAGACCGATTTGCGTGTGAGTTTGGCCTTCCTTGAAGTTGTAATTACGCACTTGAAAAGCTTTGATGTCATCCCATTGAGAGTTGGCATCAACGATGTTCTCTTTCAGTTTAATATCGGAGATGCCTCCATAGCTGTTATTGGCATTGGTGACATTTCCATTTGCTGCAATTTGCAAAGCATTGGGAAAGCCACCATTAAGCGTATAACAGCGAAGAAATGGCTCAGTGTTATTTGTTATAAAAATACCACCATCACCATATGAAATAAGTGTTCCCGCAGTTCCTGAGCCAGGACCGACACCCGCCTGACCAAAACTGGTTGTACCATCGTTCCTAATCCTGACCCGCTCCGTCGGAGAACTCGACCCATCTGGCGTAGTCGAGAACACGAGCCTTCCTGGGAAATCATTATTCCCGCAAGCTGCATCTGTCTCTAGTCGAATACTACCAAACGAGCCTCCGTTTAATTCTTGGAAGTTAATTTCGCCAATAAAGTTTCCACCAACTGTATAGCTAGATGCTGCCAAGCCTCGGCGCAGCGTCAACTGCGAATAATTCTGTGTTGAAGCAGAATCCCCTTGCACTTGCAGTAGCGCAACGCCCTGTGCCGAAGACGTGCCAACTAAGAGGCGTCCGCTGGAGTCAATGCGGGCTGCTTCCGTAAATGAACTGCCTATGCGAAAACGATGGCCACCAGATTGAGATGCGTAGTCAACTCCTGCGAAAGTAGAATCAATACCAAAATATCCAATGAAAGTGCCATTAGAAATTCTTAATTGAGAATTACCAGAACTTGTATTTACATCAAGAACGGTAGACGGAGTAGCGCCAATCCCTAAACGTCCGCTGGAGTCGATGCGGGCGCGTTCGACGGAAGATGTCCAGAAAGACATAAAACCGCTGTCTGGATAATAACGAATCCGACCAGATACAGAATCAACACTGTTTAGAAAATCAATGTCTTGATTAAAAGCATTGGCGCCAGCGCCAAGAGAAATACCTACATCGGCAGAAGATGTGCGAATTGATAGCTGCTTGCTGGGCGAACTAGTCCCCACGCCTAGATGCCCTGAGGAGTTAATAACGAGGCTGTTGACGGGTGCGCTGCCGTTGAAACTGACGGCCTGAGTGGAGCCTGCAGATCCTGCGCCCTTGAAGTTCAGATCACCGGTTGAGGTGATGCGCAGGCGTTCGGTGGCGTTGGTGTAAGCAATCCAGTTGCCAGCACTGCTGTTGTAATTGATTAGATCATTATTAGAGCCGCCAGTCAGGCCACCAAGGCCAACATAAGACTTGTTTGATCCAGCAATTCGGAAGTCAATAAAAGAAGTATTTGAGGTGCCACCATCAACACGAATTGCTGCATCTGCGGCGCTGCGGGTTACATGGAAAGCTGTACTAGGAGCTGCTCCTACACCAACATTCCCACTCGCATCAACAAACAATCTCCCAGACCCACCAGTGCTGATGGCTACGCTGTTTGCGGCAGGTAGATAAACCCCGTTTGACGGGACCGCGCTGCTGGTCGGTGACAGGCTGGCGCCCGTTACCGTGCCAGTGGTGATGACGTTCTGGCTACCGAAGTCAGGGCTGACCTTGGTGCCAGCAATAGCAGCAGATGCGTTTACGTCGGCATTGACGATGGTGCCGTCAGCAATCATCGTGCTGGTAACAGTGCCTGAGTCGCCAGTGGTTACAACGGTGCCGGTTGTGGCAGGCAACGTGATCGTCGTGGTCCCCGCGACAGCAGCAGGTTGGACAGTTACCGTTCCAGAAGTGGAGCCGGGTAGCGCCACACTGCTGATGCCGGTCAGACCTTGGTTAGCACTGGCGCGATTCAGTACAACTGCAGTGGTGCCGATATGAACGGTGGAGTTACCAAGGACACCACTTGGAATTGTGCCGGTCAATGCACTGCCGTTGACTTTGCTGGCAGTGGTAATTGTGGCAAGTTTAGTGTCGGCAATCGCAGCGCCAGCGTTGATGTCAGCATCAACAATTACGCCCGAACTGATCGCGGTAACACCACTACTGCTTACAGTCACGTCGCCACTCAGTGCAGTGGCGGTCGGCACGTTACTGACGTTACCAAGCAAAACCTGACCCGCTGTGATGCTGGCTAGCTTGCTATGGGCAATATCGGCACTGGAGTTTATGTCGGCATTGACAATAACATCGCTGCTGATGGCGGTTACACCACTGCTGTTAACAACTACGTCACCAGACAGGGCGGTTGCTGTTGGGACGTTACTAGCATTACCAAGCAGTACTTGACCGGCAGTAATACTTGCAAACTTGCTGTGAGCAATAGCAGCGGCACTGTTAATATCATCATTGACAATGGTATTATCGGCAATCATTGCGCTAGTGACAGTGCCGGAATCACCAGTGGTGATAACGGTGCCGCTGACGTTAGGTAGTGAAATTGTCCGGTCAGCGGTCGGGTCAACGACAGCCAGCGTAGTTTCGTTCCCGTCAGCCGTCGAACCCTCAAAAACCAAGCTGCCTGTGGTGCCAATTTCAAGCGCACCAGTCACTACACCGCCGGATTTCGGCAGTGCTGCGTCAGCTAGGTCATAAGCAGACTTGACAGCGGTGCTGCTGGCAATCGTGGTAGAGCTAGTAGTGCCGGTACTGTCAGAAACTTTGGACTGCAGGCTGGCAGGCGTTACAGCACGGGCAGTATCAACGCCAGTTTGAGTTTCGGCGTCGGTAGCTAATTCCAACAGACCTTGAACAGTAGTGCTGCCAATCGGGGTGGCGTTGACAAAGGAACTACCATTCCAAATCTTTACGCCGACGGGGGTCAGGCTGGTGTCGAGCCAGATTTCGCCAGTGCTGTTACCGGCGCTTCCGCCGGCGGGAACAGTGGAGTTTGGAGCAGTGGCACCAACATGGACCGGGCCGACTTTGATAATTGTTGCGCCAGTGCTGTCCTTGAAAAACAGACCGGGACTCGTCGTATTGGTGTTAAGGGCGATCTGACCATCGGCAATCGACGTAGTGGGGCGCTTGTTTGCCGTGCTGCTACGCAGACTCTTATGGGTTGAGGCCATTCCCTTAGCTCCAGATGGACGGGATTACTACAACAGTCTAGTATTCGCCGTCGTCAAGCACAACGTCGTAGGTTTCAAAAACGTATGTGAAGTCGCGCCAGGCTGTGTAATAGTTTGCAGCATTGATTTTCAAAAGAATGTCGCCTGGCATCCCACCGACTGGGACATTTTCACGACTATAGATAAAAGATTCTGTCCTGTAATACATCAGTAAGTTCCATCATCAACCGTTCCGATTGACATTTCACCAGTGCTGTTATCGACAAGCACTTCGGTTGATTCAAGTACCGCACCAATCTGACTGGTAGTGGCAATTTGAGCACGACCCCACAGTAGCTCCAGTGCATCACGCACATCCGCTACACCCGTCATGTCAGGTGTAAAGTATGTGCCATCGCACAGCACGTCGTAATCGTTGATCGTGCCTGCAGCGCCGGAAACGACGGCGATTTTACTATAGTTGGTGCCTGAACCGGTGCTTAGAACCCAGTCGCCAACAGACAAAGCGGTTGCTGGAGCCGGGGTTACGCCTGTACCAGCAGTTGTGACAATAAGATAAATGCCATTGTTTTGACTACTTGGCGTGTTGAGAGCTTGCCCAACAGTTAATCCGGCTTCAGTTCCATATTCATTTAGTGAAACAACGAGATTTGTACTGGCGTTATAAGTACCACCAAGACGCACATTAAGTTGTAGGGGTGCCCCATAACCAACATTTAACCAATAACCATTTGGCGTAGGACTAACAACACCTACCCAGATATAAGCAGAACGATCAGAAGGGCTAATCCACCATTGACCAGCAAATTCTGGGACAGGTTGAGTTTCGCTTACTTGAGCGATTCCATAGTCTGCCAACTGAGCTGCCGTGACACTGTTTTCAGCTAACTGTGCCGTTCCAAATACACCGGTTGTAATTTTGCTGGCATCAATATCGGGAATATCGAATGCTGTTAATACGTCACCGACAGTGATGTGGCCTGCAGCATCAACAGTGACTTTTGTATAAGTGCCAGCAGTAACGCCACTGTTGTCGTGGGTGATTGCACCAGCGCCACTAATGCTAAGGGCGTCTGCGCCAGGAACAGAAACTGCACCAATGGCTGAGGTAGTACCAACCGGAAGATCAGCGGAAACAAGTGGAGTAGTGGCGGTGATGTGACCAGTTGCGTTAAACGTAATGCCAGCACTGGTCCCAGCGGCAATGCTGTCCTCGTGATCAAGGGTGCCGCTAACGTCAACGTCCAAACCAGTTCCGGGTTTGACGCCGCCGATTTCACTGGTTGTTGCGACAGGTAGATCGGCTGGGACAAGCGGCGTTACACCAGTGATGTGGCCGGTATCACTAAATGTGATGCCGTTAAATGTTTGTGCTGTGACCGTCGTGCTGTGAGTAACTACTCCATCAACATCAACGTCCAAACCAGATGTAGAAGGAAAACTGGCGATGCCTGCGATAGTTGTGGTGGCAATGTTGACATCGATAATACCGGCGCCGTCCACGGTCAGACTGTCGCCAACCATTACAGCGCCTATTTCAGCCGTGGTTGCTGCGGGGAGATCGGTGGCAGCAATGGTTCTAGCAGTTACTGCGCCAGCGGAATCAGTCGGACCAGCGAGAAATTCAGCAGCGCCGGAAGTTGGTAGTAAACGATCAGGCTCAACGGATGACAGTGCAATTTTGCTGTTGATGACAGCTTCATCAAGAATTTTTTCAGTCGTTACGCTGTCGTCGGCAATTTTTGCGGTCGTTACAGCGTCTGCGGCTAAGTCGTCGGCGCCGACACTTCCCGCCTCAATCAAGATTTTGGCTCCTGCGGTTTGAGAGCCAGTGACGCTGAAGGCTTCAATCTTGGCGGTACTTACCGCATCATCCGCAAGTTTTGTTTGTGTAACTGCATCATCAACAATTTTGGCAGTTGTTACTGAGTCATTGGCGATGTCGATCCCTAAAGCAGCTGACATGGCAGTAGCCAAATCCACTACCGTGACCTTTTTTTGATCGCTTGCGCTCAGATCTGCTAGAGGCAGGAAATCCGTGCTTTCAACGTTTGCGGCGTCAATCGGATCAAGATCGACAATGATGAAATCAGCCATTACCCCTACGGATTACAGGGTTTAATGCAGTCAGTCTAATCGGTCAACTAGCGGTGTCGAACTTCAATAATACTGAACCCTTGGAAATAAATTCGATTTCAGACCGCACAGCATCAGATGATTCAAAACTAATGCCGACGTTAGTCAATATGCCGGTGAGTTCGTACCAAATAGAATCATTGCGATTATCTAGGGCACCATTAGTTCCAGCAGACAGTAAATAAAGTTTTGCCGTAAACTCCGCCCCTATCTGTTGACGTATCAAAAGCTGGTGCATATAAATTGCTTTTTCCGTGATATTACCAGATTTAGATCGTGCAAAATAATCAAAGAAACATGTGATCTTGCCGCTTCCACTTATTAGTGTGCTGTATTGTTCTTTGAAACTATTCGACAAAGTGGTTACATCTACGGAGTCCCGCTCTGTATTAAATTCATACGAAACCACATCGCCAAGTTGCCTATAACTTGAGTTGACCACTTGCACTGTAATTGGTGTACTATTGCCAGTATTTGCTAGTGTCAAACGTCCATTCGTACTGCCTTCAATCGCTTCTTGAAAAGTATTGTACAAATACAGACCGCCGAGAATGTCAACATGCACGAAAAAAGTACCTTGATTTCTTTGTATGTTATCACTCCATGCACTTTGACTTATGAAAAATAAAAACTGCATTGTTGTTTTTATTTGAATACGATCTCCAGAGACAAGTGTTCCATCTGGAAACTCAAAACTAAAGCGGTTTTTAGTTGTACTTATATCGGTTGGACCAACTAAACCCTCAACAATAGTGTCATTAATTGAACGTTGAAAATCAACCTTGCCCGTATTTCCAATGTAAATAGTCATGATGTTGCGTTGAGGATTAAACCTGTAAATCCATTGGTGACCTTAAAACTAACATTGGCTTGCATAACTTCCCCAACAGTGCAAGTTAGTTCTGCTGATGTAATGATACAATTAAAGTTAATTGTATTTTTGCCATAACGCAATTTCATATTCAAAACTGCCGGGTCACTTGTATCAGTATTAGCACGAAAGACCTTGTTGATTAAATTGACTGGTGCGTCAAGATAATAGAAAATCGTGGCACTGCCATCTGCGTCTAAATTACCAGGAACGTAGTTTTCATTTCGCTGTCCCAAAACCGTAGTAGTAAGGGCTGCCACATTGGCAGTAATTGCCCATTCAGAAACTTTGGCTACTACTAGATTGTTGTAGACAAGCGATCCATCTCGCCCTGAAAAATAAGTCACTGGTATCTAAGGGGGCTGATACAACCAGTTTAATGCCTAGGTATCGAAATCAACTTTACTTGGACAGTATGCCGTCCCTTTATGACTGGTGAAATGGTTGGAGCGTCAGAATATCGCCAAGTCACTTGACTTGGTGAATAAAAAGTAGTCGGATTGGTAGTGAAACCCGAGAAGATGCTTGCCGGAACACTAAATTGACCAAATGTTCCATGGATACTGAAGTGATTGAAAACTAAAAGCATATGTGCTTCACTTACATTATTAAATGTCAAGTCAATATTGGTTGAAATACGCACTGCTGAATATCTAACCCGCACTTCTGCCCCATTTAACGCCCTGTAAACAGAGCCGGGAAAATCCCCGGGTGTAAATACGCATCCACTTGGACGTAGAGATGGGAAAGCAGTCATGATGCAACTCCTACTTTTGCGCTCATCATCTGATTCACGATAATGCTTTTACCGCTAGCATCCAATGGAAAATGAGTGGCACGGACTCCGATTGAGCCATCAACACTTTCAGCCAACGAATCAATCATGTAATAATTTATGATCTTGGTAGAACTTGGATTAGCAGTTGACCCCTTTGTCATTGTCAAAACTAACTTAAAAATGTTGCCAGGAGTTTTATTGGCAAAAAAGTTAGTACCCTCAAATTCAATAGTATGAGTGATATATTTTCTGGCTGCCAATAAATATCGAGCAATATAAATGGCGTGAAATTCAGAAGTGCAAAACAATGTCATATCGTATTGTTCATACGGAGCAGTTATTGGAGTTTGTGGATAATAGACAATCGTTGTAGTAATTGATCCAATCTCAGTAGGACTTTGTTTGCGCCAGTTCATTACAACGTTAAACGGTTTTTGCTGTTCTGCAGAAATGTAATTCCTCTTGAATGATCCTGGCAGTATCTGTTTTTCGGTAACAGTGAAATTTGGCTTTACAACTCCTATCTGTGGATTTGATTTTGCATCTAAGGGTATCACTGGTTTTAAGCCGATCTTACCATCGTTAATAACCAGACTAAGCAGAAAAAATGGCGCAACAGTATTAATGAACTCCCGTAAATCATTAGTTGTTGCAAGTGTCCCATTGAAATAAAATCCCATTTTATCGGTAAACTTTGCAGCTACGACAAGTGATGGATTGTCAATAAGGGTTGCATCCATGTTTGTCGAACTTGTTAGTAAATAGTAAACAAGGTCTGCAAAATTATCACTTGCGCCATTGCCACCAAGGCGACGTGAAACACTAATGCCATTACGACAAAAGATAAAAAGTTGGCTTAAATAATCTTTAGTTGGATTTTGTATAGTTGCAGAAATTGCTCCAATAGTGATGTTGTTGTAAAGGCGGGTAGTAGGAGAGCCAAAGATAGTTCCAGGCAACCCAGGACGATCTGGCATTAAAGGCGTAACAGGTTTAACGTCTATAAATTCAAGTTGCGTCAGTGATTCAATTAGTGTTTCATCGTTCCAAGTAAATTGACCATCTGATCCATAAACATCATTCGTTAAATTGCGAAACACATGGCTCGGGTCTTCTAGAGTGGCCTCTATCGTAAATGGTCTAAAGCATTTATTAGGATCACCTACGTCGCCAACAACTGCATAACGAGACCCTTGATTGTAATGCTTACTGTATTCATCTAATCTGGCAATGTGATCTAATTCATTTAGACATTCTTGGGTTTCGTAATATCGAGGAAATGCATTGCCTGGTTGAAAATATACCCCATACTTAATTAATGGGTGATCAAGATCTTCATAAATGTGATTGAATGGGTAACAAGCTGTAGGCTTGTATTTCAGATTAACTAAATTTCGAGAAGCGTATCGAACAGGAATAGGATTAAGCATGTATTCATATTCTGCCGCTTGATCGTGTGTTATTTCTACGGTAACTGTTTGTCCTTGTTTCAAAGATATTGTGCGATAAAAAACCCATTTATTTGCTGTGTCCGTAGGAGAAGTTTCTCTATAATAAATATCATACGTAACACTATCTACCCAAGTTTTATTAAACTCCTTTCTTGCTAATCTAAAAACACTTGAAATCTTTTCCAAAATTCGTAATTTGCTTTCATAGGCAATTTCTCTGGCGTTGGCAGACCATGGAAATGGATTAACAATACAACGCATTCCATTCAACCCCGTATATTCACCATCTATAGTTGCAACAGCCGAATTATTCTTTAGAACAAACTTTGTATATTTGATGTTTTTACCAAGGCTGTTAATAATAACAAATTTGCTGTCATCATATTCTTGCGGATTATTTACGTCTCTGTTTTTTCTAACATCATTATTTCTTTTGTCATTTGTGGAAATTGTACCTACATTAAGCACGGTCCTTTTTATGTAATATCCATCTTTTAGTGTAATACCAGAAAATATAGTCGGGAGTTTTTGGTAATCATAACCCCAAGCCGTCTTGAGAAGACTTTTGCAATCTGTGAGCTTGCGTTCACCTAGATAAACATCATCAATTTTGATGTTGCTTATAAATCCTTCACTGATAATATATCCAAGCCTTGAACTCTCAAGCAAATTAGCATTATGCGCAGCTTTGAACAGGAGTGGAGCTATCCACACACCGCCATTAGCCGCAGGTTTTAACGGTTGTCCCGGTACAGGAGCACTTGTAGATAGAGTCCTATAAACGCCAAACACAAGCGGTACAGCTTGCCCGAGCTGCACAATGCTTTGCTCGCGCTCTCGTTCTTCTAGCGGAGTGGTTTTTTTAAGCGTTAAAGCATCAAAAAACTTAGTGGCCGAACCAGAGGGATTTGGCGATTGTGGAAACGGCAAAAATGGCATTACAACGCCTGACGCAAAGTAGATGGCACCCCTTTAATCAGACTAGCAGTGACCTTTCTTGGCGGAGCCAGTGCAGAACTTAAATCGAGCAAATTGATAAGCTGAATGTCCAATGTTTGCAAATTAGAAGAGATGTTTTCAATTCTTCCAACATAAGTGGAAATAATAGTTGCACCCGTAAATCCAGTAGTTGTACTTGCAGGTTCCTTTAATTGAAGTAATTGTGCTTGAACAATGTAACCCTGCTGCATGTAATTAAGCATTTGATTTTCTAGGCTGATGCTATATGGAATTTCAATCGTCAAACCACCGGCAGCACCTTCTAGCGAATTTACAAAATTGGAACATGTAAAAGTTACATAAATGAAAAGTTGAACGGTATTGTCATAAAAAAAGTTTTGCCACCTAAGTTCTGGCGTTGTATCACCAGACTTCGTAAAAGTTAGTTGTTGTGCATAACTAATCATGATTATGCAATCCCGACAGACTTCCTAACTTTAGTGTTGTACTGGAGCATTTTAAGAGTTGCCTGCACGGCTTGATCAGTTGATGTGCGAACAGTTGACATTAGGTCATCTTGAGATACATAGCGCTTACCATCCATTTGCAAAACAGGACCAGTTGTGACATTAATTTGAGGATTAATATTTGCCATTGCCTGTGTCGTTGCAAGATCGCCTTGTTTTTCAGTCGAGCGTGACTCCCCTGGCATTGAAGCAAAGTCAGTAGGAGACTGCGGAATAACTCCTGGTCCTCGCTTGCCTGCGCTATAACGCTGCATTGCAGCTTGCATTCTGTCCGCAGGAATAATGTATTCATTTTGCCGTCCTTCCCCGACCATTGCAAGAGTGGGTCGAGACACAAAACCACCTTCTGCAAAAGCAGGCACAGGCTTAGCAGGTCCAGGATTTTGTCCGCGTTGCGCCATGTTCAAGCGTTGCTGTGCATCGGCTGCAGCATTTATTGCATTGGCAGATTTAGCAGCATTTGTTGCCATGATGTTGTAGTAATCTTTTGCTGCATTGGCGCCTTCACTGATCCCAGCGGTATCGGTTTTCATTGCACTTGCATAACCGGAAGCATTTTTTACTTGCTCTGAAAGCTGTGCTGCATATTGAGCAGATCCAACAAGTTTATCGCTGATAATTTTTTGCTCAAATGCCGCTTGGGCACTTTCAACTTTTGCCTGAAATTGTGCATCTGCAGTCTGTTTGCTATAAACCGATATTTGCTTTTGAGTACTTAGCATAGATTCAGCTGCACCAATCGCAGCCCTTTGCGATCCGAGGGCTTCTTTTAATTGTTCTGTCTTTTTAGTTTCTTCTTCAGCCGAACCAGCCTTAAGAATTTGGAGTTTACCTTCTGCTTCAATTTCTAGATATTTTGCCTCTTGTAATTTAACTTGTAGGGCATATTTTTGCTCCTCTAGTTTAATCGCCTCAAGTTTTTGATTGTACTCAATAATAGCAGCTTGAATTGTATTTTGGAATAGTTGCTTGGCAATGTTAAGGCGCTCAAAGTCTGTCGCCGCTAGAGAATAAGCACGATTTAGTTGAACATTTCTCAGATTATTGATAGCCAGTTCGGCTTCATAGCGTGCAGAAGTGATAGATCCCCCTCTCTCCAACGCACCAATCTGGGCTTGAATAGATATTGTTTGTTCTTTATATGCAGCCAATAGGCTAGTTGCTTTGCCAACAGCATCTGACTGTTTAAGACTTACCGCATCCAAGCCAGCTAGCTGTTTATTGATTTCACTGTTGATTTTGGCGGTTTCGTCTTTAATTGAGGTTGTTTTGTTTTTTGTGTTATCAGTTTTTGCAGCTGCTCCATCCATTGCTGCACCTAAGGCAACAGTGGCGGCAGTGGCTGCTCCCACCGCAAGGGCAACCTGTGCGACTCCAGCTGGACCCATAAGTGCCCTTAAAAATGCAGCCGCTACACCTGCTGTTTTTTGTGCTGTAGCCAATGCTGTGGTCGCTACTGCCCAGGCTTTAGTGGCAAGTGCGATTGCATTCGTTACGCCTGCAAAAGTCGCCAAGAAAGTTGCAACCTTGATAATTGTATTTAGGTTTTGCGATATTAAATTCAACGTTCCTGCCAGAATTTTTAAGGGGGCAATGATTGCAGGAACTACAGGCTTAAACGCTACAACAAGATTTTGAAATGCTGTCTGCAATTCTTTTAACGCACCCCCAAGAGATTTGCCCATATCATCAAACGCTTTCTTTGCAACACCAGCTGAAGACCCTTGTTTTTGTAGATTTTCATTGAACTTGACAAGTCCATCATTGGTCAAAGGCAAAACAGCTTTGAGGGCATCAACAGAGCCAAATAATTGAACCATTTTGCTTGTACTTCCACCAGTTCTTTCCGCAACTTGTTGCAGAAGTCCGCCAAATCCCAATGCTTTCAAGCCTGCTTCGTTAAATTGAATCCCTAACTGCTTAGACAGGGTTTCGGCTTCAGCTGTTGGTTTGAGAATAGAAACTAGAGCTTGGTTTAATCCAGTAAATGTGGCTTCGACAGGTACGCCTTGTGCAGTAGCCGTTGCTATTGCAGCATTTAACTCATCAATGCCAACACCAGCAGCAGAGGCTGTAGGTGCTAATCTACCGATTTGAGTTGCATATTCGGCAAGAATAATCTTGCCATCATTTTGTGTTTGAATAAATTTATCGACTAAACTTGCTGACTGACTAGCAGACATGCCATAGGCATTCAAAACGCTGGTAACAGCGTTTCCTACGGTATTCAAGTCACTTAGTCCTCCAACCGCTCCATATGTTGCCGCTTCAAGGATTTTAGTTTGACTTGCAACATCAGCAAAACCTGCTGATGCAACGTCGTAAGCAGCACTCGTCAGTTCAACAGTTGAGGCTTGCCCCTGCAAAGCAACTGACAACTTTCCAAATTCTTGACTTGCAATATTTGCATTTACGCCAAGAGTTTTAAGTGCTGCTTCTGCTTTAGATTGTTGTGCGAGGACGTTAAACGCTGATGTCGTTAGGGCTGCGGCTGAAGCAACAGCGGTAAGTTGACCAACAACTGATGTGGCAGCTTCTTTTAATCTCTCAGAAAAATTTTTTCCCTTTTTGCTCGTATCCTCAAAGGTTCCGTTTAGCGCCTCAACTTGTTTCTTGAGCTCATCTAGTACGGCATTTGCACTGCTGCCGTCAATGTTGATTGCAATATTGGCAACAGCAGGCATTTTGCAGCACCCCTTTTTTCACAGTCTATCTACGCCGTGCTTTTCTCATGGCATCTTCTTCTTCTTTTGCTTCCATTTCATAAACAGCAGACCACAACTGGACTTCTTCCAGTGTGATCCGATCCTGTAGCTCAAGAAGCGTATAACCTAAATCACGGGCGATACGCATTAACAGACGCAAAGGAAAATCTCGCTTTACGTCATATATTAGTTTTTTACTTCGTCCTTCGTTAGTTCATCATCCTTTGTAATAATCGCCAACATTAGAGACTGCAAATCTTCGTCTCGTACTTCATTCTTTAGTTCGGCAATTTCACCAGAACGGAATAAGGGCTGTCCTGCATCGTCTTTTGCTTTTTGCACTAAAAGCTGCAATGCAAAAGCAGTTGCTTCATCGGATCCAGCATCTTTCTGTGCTTTCTCGCGTTCAGCCATTGTCAATGGCGAGCAGTAAAACTCGAAGTCGGTGCCATCACTGAGCTTTACCAACTTTTTAACAGGAGCCAAATTGGCTGCCTTTTTCAGACGATCAAGGGCACGCATTGTTGAGCCAGCCATAAAAATTGGTTGTTGGTCTCTACTTTAAGCACAAAAAAACCCCTGGTGCAACCCTGGGGTTCAATGTGTGTTGGTTTTTATGCCGCTTCATCCAAGTCAAAAGATGGCGTAGAAGCCGGACGGAAGGCGATCTCAACCATCTGAGCATCGTCTGGATTAACAGCGTAACTTGCCGAAGTCAGCACAGCATCCATTGCAATAGACCGACTAGAGGTTTCGTTGACACTGCCGCTAACCAGAACCCGGTCAATATACAGCTTGAAAGATGCACCAACTTGCTGTCGTTGCAGCACGTCCTGAATCATTCGGCTGGCAATGGTTGCACTGTCATCAGTGATATACACCGAAGCAGAACCTTCCCCATCAGCATAACCAGTGATGTAGGTTTTAAATGGGGCATATTCTGCCAGAGTTTGACCGATAGTGGTCACATCAATTTCTTCGCGTGTGATCTCAAAAGACCATTCGCGCACTTGCCCAACAGCTTCATAGTTTGCGTAAGCAACCTGAAAAGCGTTTGGGCTTACGGCGGTACCATCATCAGTAATGGCAACAGAAGCGCCACCGACAGTAGCTGAGACCTCCAAAATGCCCGTTGCAGTCGCGTAGCCGATGACGAAATAAGTGGTACCGGCTGACAAACCAGCAGGCAAAGTGCCAGATCCAGCTTCGCCAGTATTGATGTTAACAACACTGAATTTGACAGGATCATTAACCTTAAAATTCAAGTAAGTGTCAACTGTGATTTCATCATCAGCGACATCAACAGCGGTTTCACCAAAAATTGCTTTGGTGCCAGCTGGTTTGTAATAGAGCGCGCCGGACGTACCGGACAGAACAGTAGCCATGGTTGTGAACGGTAGGTGGCTGAACGTATTCTAGCTTTGCTCGTAGGCTTCAAAGGTAATGGTTATCTGACTTTGATAAAACCCCTCTGGCACAGCTGGTTTGCTAGTGCGCGGTCCATTTGCGGGGTCAAATTTGATATTTTGTAATTGCAAACGTGAAAATAAATCAATGCAACGCTGAGCAATGGTAAAACCCGCCCCTGGTCCCTGCCCTCGTGGGGTAAAAATATTGAGCAGCAAAACCCCATTCCGGCGGTCAAATCCATCGCCAGTGCCGCCAGAACTATTTGTTAGAATAGTTAAATACGCAGAGTCTCCCCAAACAATCTGCGATTGCAGCCAGCTTGCATTGTTTGGTGGTGTAAACGGGACATTTTGAAAGGCTACCTCAAGCACTGGCGCTAAAGCAAATTCTGTGGCTATGCGCTCTTCAATAGCTGAACGAATTGTGTTTAGGCTCATGATCTTCTGCCAATCCTTTGTGCTTCAGCTTGAACATAAGTCTGGATATCTTTAGCGACAATATCAAGAAATGGTTCTGTGCGTTGTATCCCCTGCCAGGATGGTGGAAGATTTGTACCTGCAATAACAGGTGCGGCATAAGGAAGATTATTGAAAACAGAACCCCTTAATGGCTCTTGTGTTATTTGCCAGTTACTTCTCAATCTACCGGTATCAACTGGCGTTCTTACTTTGAGACGCGCTTCAGCTTCTAATGTTGCAGTTCTAATCAACAGTTCAAGTTGTTCTCTTGCATAGTCATCAATCTGGTCCAGCCTAATTTGACGTGCCATCGTTATTCCCTCAAAAAGATTTCAAAGACTATTGCTGTGTTGTCTTGTTCAATTTTATTGACGATGATAATTTGCATGACTCTGCTGCTCACAGTTACTTGATCAGAGACTGCCGGCTCAAAAGCCAAATCAGCCGCTGCTATCGTTAGTTTTTTATCGGTTCCTCTTATCAAATCATTAGCCTCACGCTCTGAAACAGCTTCAAGAACACCACGGATCGTTGTGTCAGAAACGGTTGGTGTTGCGGCACCTGTAGCGGGGTCATAAGCACCTGTTGTTACTCGACGGAATGTTACCTCTCCGCCGAACTTTGCCATTAACTTGCTGGCAGTTTTGCGTAGTGAAGTGGTAAGTGCCATCAGACTTTATAGGCGATACACGCACCATTATGCAGCTTGATGCTGGTGAACAATCCACGCAGTTCAAAACCTGCAGGGAATGACTCACCGTTTAGAGTGTTGCCTGTCATGTTTGTGCTGATGATTATATCAATCTGCGTGTTCTCGTAAAAGTCAATATGGTGGAACCGCCCAGTATGGGCAACGGTATCATGGATGACCTCAGCGCCAAGCGTGTAATCAACCCCGTTTGCCTGATGTCCTTTAAATGCCATGGTCAGATCTTGTAAGCAACGATCTTGCCAGAGGTCAGAGTCACACTAGTGAACACGCCTTGGATCTCATCGCCCTTGCTAAGCGGCACAGAGCTAAAAGTGTTGCCACTAGCGTTTTGTACTGTGGCAGTGCTAATCACAGCATCAGCTACCGCGTAAAGTTTCCAGAACCGCCCAGTATGAGCAGCCGTGTCGCTGATGTACTCAAAGCCAATGTTGTAGCTGTCGTTTGAGTTGTAGTTCATGATCAGCTGCGACGGATGGCGATGTTGCCTGGTCCACTAATTCTAAGACCAGTTAGGTAACGTTCAAAAATCGGTGGGACACGATCAGCGCCAGTTGCGCTGCTGCTGGCACCTGCGGGCGTGACGCTAAGGCTGCCGATGCTGACCGCCTTAAAATCCTCAAGACCAGAAAGCCCCAAGCCATCTTTATTGTTGTTTAGGTAAACCGCAAGAATGACTTGTGCTTTTTTGACCTGATCGGGAATCTCGCTGGTGGTGTAATAATCTGCCGTGATCCTAAAAGGGAACCCCGTAGCGTAAGTGTTGATGTAGGTGTCTGGCTTGCGGACACCATCTCTGGGCCATTGCAATGCCTGCGTGTCTGTTGCGCGAGCACCTAAAAACCGCTCACGGTCTATGCGTTGCGTCGCGGTGAACAGCGCACGATTCTGTTCGTCCTCGGTAGCTGACGCCCATGCGGTCACGTCAGTATCCTGCACCAATCCTTCAATAATTGCGTTGGCTGCTTCCAGCGTCAGGTAGGAGTTTGCGTTTGCGTCCCCCACTGTTGCGTCGATTGTGATTGCCATCGTCTACTACAGCGGGCAATGGTTCTGGTGTTTCAAGTTTAGGAGTGGGCTCTGCAATGGAAAGAGAGGCTTCGGTCGAAACCAAAGCCTCCTGTTCACGCAGTCGCCGGAAGGCGAACAGACCCATCAGGCGGCAGCCGACTTCAGCACAGCAAAGTTGAGAACCACAGCTTCACCGGCGGTAGAACCGACGTTTGAAACAGTGATATCAAAACTGCCGGCAGCAGTCGCGGTCACAAAAGGCAGGTACTTACCAGTGGTAGCACCAGATTTCACCGACACATTTACCACATCAGTAGCGGCAACTTCACTGTTGGTCACCGTAAAGGTCACTTCAGCGTCGCCAGCCAACGAAGCGTTGTGCATGGTGATCGAACCACACGGCTTGTTTAAAGTCACGCCGGTGGATTTGTTGGTAGCTTGTGTTACCGCCCCACCAACACCGCTGACGTAGCCGATAGCGGCTCCAGCGGTTACTTCAAAAAGGGATGCCATCGTTAGTTCCTCCTATCAATCGAAGTTGGAAGTGATGGTCGCCCGCACGATACCAATGTTCTTGGTCTCGTAC
>Ga0194118_10003822_pt1 | contig 17067 bp, 16 predicted proteins | sample TA2MahsurfametaG_2_FD_148662 | JGI IMG/M metagenome (GOLD analysis project Ga0194118, IMG submission 148662) | Freshwater microbial communities from Lake Tanganyika, Tanzania - TA2015013 Mahale N5 surface | ecosystem: Environmental > Aquatic > Freshwater > Lake | place: Tanzania: Lake...
ACTATTATTGGAACGAGACCTGAAATTATTAGGCTTAGTAGAGTTATCCCATTACTTGATAAATTTTCTAATCACATTTTGGTTCATACTGGTCAAAATTACGCCAAAAATCTTGATGATATTTTCTTTAAAAATTTTAAATTAAGAAAACCAAACTATTACTTATCAGCCAGGGGTTCTTTTGGTGAGCAAATTTCTATAATCCTAAAAAAAATAGAAAAAATAATTGAAAAAGAGAAACCTGATAAATTTTTAGTCTTAGGAGACACAAATAGTAGCCTTGGATCAATTATGGCAAAAAGAATGGGTGTTGAGGTATTTCATATTGAGGCTGGTAATAGATGCTTTGACGATAGGGTCCCCGAAGAAGTAAATAGAAAAATTATTGATCATTCGAGTGACTTTCTTCTCACATATACTCATAGAAGCAGTGAAAATCTAGTTAGTGAAGGAATAAACAGAAGAAAAATATTTGTTGTTGGCAATCCAATATTCGAGGTAATAAAATATTATGAAGAAGAAATTAATAAATCATCAATTTTAAAAAAATTAAATGTAAAAAGTAAAAATTACTTTTTATTAACTTTGCATAGATCAGAAAATACAGATGACCCAATAAGATTAAATAATTTTTTAAATGCATTTAATAAAATACATAATAAATATAAATTGGATATAATTTGGCCAATACACCCTAGATCATTAAAAAATATAAAAAAAAATAATATAAAGATTAAAAAAGGAATTAAGTTAGTTGATCCAATTGATTTTTTTGATTTTATAAAGTTGGAACAAAATAGTTTTTGCGTAATTACAGATAGTGGCACAGTTCAAGAAGAATGTGCGATATTTGATGTACCTAATATAACAATAAGAGATAGCACCGAAAGACCCGAGACTGTAGAAGGTGGAACTAATTTTATAACTAGCGACTCTTCGTATCTTATTGAAAAAGGAATTGCTTTATCAACTAAAAATAATGATAACAGCAGATGTCCTCCGGAGTATAAGTATAAAAACGTAAGCACAACAATTGCAAAAATTATATTACAAAGCAATTTAAAGAGTTAAATTTTCTAAAAATTTTGTAAATCTTTTTCTAGCATTAAAGCAACTAGTTGTTTAAAACTTATTTTCGGCTTCCAGTTTAAAATTTTTTTGGCTTTTGAAGCATCTCCAATTAAATTATTAACTTCATTAGGTCTATAATAATAAGGTATAGATTTTACTATTATTTTTTTTGTTTTTTTATCTATACCCACTTCATTAGCTCCTGTTCCTTTGAAAACTATGTCCACATTAATATAGTTAAAAGCAGCCTTTAAAAAACTTCTCACTGAATAAGATTTCCCAGTAGCTAAAACAAAATCATCTGCTTTTGAATGTTGTAATATTTTCCATATACCATAAACATAATCTTCTGCTGAACCCCAGTCTCGTTTTGATGAAAGACTCCCTAGATACAAAACCCCTTTCTGAGTTTTATAATATTTAGCAACAAACATAGTAATTTTTTTTGTTACAAAGGTTTCTCCTCTATAATAACTTTCATGATTAAAAAGAATACCGTTAGAGGCAAACATTTTATAAGAATCTCTATAATTTTTTGTTATCCAATATGAAAATAATTTGGACGTAGCATATGGACTCTGAGGTTCAAAAGGTGTTTTTTCATTTTGTTTATTCCCTTTTAATGAACCATACATTTCAGAGCTTGCAGCGTTATAAAATTTAATACTATTAGTTTTTCTTAAAAGTCTAATTGCCTCTAAAAAATTCAAAGCTCCTAAACTATTAACAGTACTAGTATAAAAAGGCTGTTCAAAACTTATAGCTACATGACTTTGTGCTGCCAAATGATAAATTTCATTAGGATTTGTTCGATTAATAATATCAACGCAACTTAGTGGATCCGCTACATCTCCGTAATGAAGAAAAAGTGATTTTTTAGAAATGAATTTATCTTGATAAATATCATCCAGTCTTACAGTGCTATCTAAAGTTGACGAGCGTCTCTTAATACCATGAACAATGTAATTTTTTTCTAATAATAGCCTAGCTAATAAAGAACCATCTTGGCCTGTTATTCCGCTTATTAAAGCAACTTTTCTTTTTTTCTTATAAATCATACTATATTAATGTGATCATATTATAATGATAGAAAACACTATTTCATTTAAAGATATAACCGTAATTTTACCAGTAATAAATGAAAAAATTAGTATAGATAAAACAATTCATATATTACTAAAAAATAACTACAAAGATATAAGCGAAATACTATTTGTCATTAGTAAAGAAAAAACAGAAACGGCCTCTAGAATTAAATGCCACTATTTTCATAATTTAAATAAAGAAAAAATTAAAATTCTCTATCAAAAAAAAAAGAATTTGGGCGGAGCTATGATGGATGCATTTAAAAATATAAAAAGCAGTCACTGTCTAATGATGTCTTCTGATCTTGAAACCAATCCAGAAACAGTAAAAAAAATGATTAAAATAAGTAAAATAAATCCTAATAAAATTATAACAGCAACTAGATGGCTTAAAGGCAAAAGATTTGTTGGCTATGGAAACATGAAGACTATTTTAAATTTACTATTTCAAAAAATATTTAGTTATGTATTTAAGACTAATTGTACAGATTTAACATTTGGTTTTAGAATTTTTCCTAAAAAGGTTGTTCAAAGTATAAATTGGGAAATGTATGATCATAGCTTTTTATTTGAAACATTTATAAAACCTTTAAAAAATAATATTGAAATAATTGAAGTTGAATCTAACTGGAAGAAAAGAATTGAAGGAAAGACTAATAATAAATTTAGTAATTACTTTAAATATTTTTACATAGGATTTAAAGTTCTTGCTTTAAAAAAAAATTAAATATTTTATGAAAAAAGTTATTGTATCAACTTCAATAAACAAACCGACGGAGGCAATAAAAAAATTCGATTCATTAAAAGACTGGCTTCTAATCGTTGTTGGAGACAAAAAGACACCTAAAAACTATAAATTAAAAAACGGAATATATTTATCGGTTAAAGATCAAAAACTTATTGATAAAAAGCTATCAGATATTATTGGATGGAATTGTATTGAAAGAAGAAATCTGGGTTTAGTATTTGCAAAAAATTTAGGTGCGGAGATAGTCGCTCTCGTGGATGATGATAATATACCTTACAAACATTGGGGACAAAATATTTTTATAGGAAAAGAAATCAATGCAAGAGAATATAATATTTCTAGTGAAGTTTTTGATCCTATTTCTGTTACACAATATAAAAATTTATGGCATAGAGGATTCCCTATTGATCAATTGGATAATAGAAAAATAATCTCAACTAAAATAAAAAAAATAAGAGTAGATGTTCAGGTTGAATTCTGGAATGGCGATCCTGATATCGATGCAATTTGTAGAATGATACATAAACCAAAGTGTTTATTTAATAAAAAAGATTTTCCTTTTTACTCAAAAAAAATTTCACCCTTTAACAGTCAAAATTCCATATTAGATGGCAGATTATTGCCAAATTATTTTTTATTTCCGGACCAAGATCGAATGCACGATATTTGGGCCTCGTATTATCTTCAATACAAAAAAAAAACTAATGTTGTGTATTTTGCTCCATCCGTTTTTCAAAAAAGGAATAAGCACAATCTAATCACCGATCTTAAGAATGAATTAATTGGATTAAAATATAATTCAAGAATTCTAGAAAGTATTAAAAAAAAAAACTTTAATATAAAAAATTTTTTCTCTAAAAAAAGTATTGCCGCGTATAAGCAATATTTAACTCACTTCTAATTTAATGAATAGGCATAAAAAAATATTAGTAACTGGCGCTAATGGCCTTCTTGGTTCTCAAATTGTTAACATTCTTAAAAAAAAAAATTATAAAAAAATCTACCCTACTAATTCAAAAAATTTAAATCTTTTGAATTATAAACTGATTAATTCTTTTTTTAAAAAAAATAGACCAGAAATAATATTTCATGCTGCAAATAAAGTTTATGGAATAACTGGCAACCAAAACAATTCTTTTAATATGCTAAATGAAAATTTAGTTATGAACAGTAATTTAATCCTTGCTGCAAAAAAATATAAAATAAAAAAAATTATATTTATTAGTAGCTCAGCAATATATTCTGAGAAATTAAAAAATAATATTAAAGAAAAAAATTTTTTTTATGGCAAACCACATAAAGCTGAATACTATTATGGGTTATCTAAAAGAATATTCTACGATCAACTTGTAAGTTTAAATTTAGATCACAAAATTAATTACAGCTATATAATAATGAACAATTTGTATGGTCCTAATGACAATTTTAATATCAAAAATGGTCATGTCATTCCCTCTTTAATTCATAAATTTTATATTGCAAAAAAAAATAATTCTTATGTGCAAATCTTAGGTAAAAAAAAAGACAGAAGATGTTTTTTATTTTCCGAGGATGCAGCAAAAGCTGTAATTAAAATTGCAGATAAAAATATCAAACTAATAAATGTCTCAAGTTCGAAGGAATATACTATTGATACTCTTGTAAATAAAATAGCCAAAATCTTTAATTACAATAATAAAATTTTATGGAAATCATTAGGCTTTAAATCACCTTCTAGAAGAAAATTAAATATTTCTCTTTTAAAAAAAACAAATTTTAATGAAAGCACATCACTAGATAGTGGACTACTTAAAACTATTAAATGGTTTAAGGTAAATTATAAAAATATTAGAAAATAAATCTTATTTTATTCTAAGCTTCAGATAACTTCCCTGATCTTCAATTATAGTTGAAATAGATAAAATGGTTTTAATTCTATCAGATGACAGGTAATAATCTTTGCTATCTAATTGGTCTATGTAAGATTTATGCATCCAATAAACATAACCACTTTTTTTTTGTAATAATTTATCATATGTCTTTAAGAGATATTCAGTATCAAATTCACTAATAATTTTATTATTTTTAAATCCTTTAAGATAAAAAAACCAATCCCCTATTGCGGTTGTGGGTTTTGTGTTAGAAAGCAAATATAGCCACCCATTATTACCTATAACTATAATATCCTCATAATTATTAATTTTAAGATCATTGATTGTTTTGGCCATACCAATTACTTCTCCACATGGTTTTTTATTAAGAAAACAACCATTTATTATTGCATTTTTAGGTTCGGCATAGATTGTAACAATTGAATAAAATATTGTGACAATATAAAAAAAATATAATTTTATTTTACTAATTTTCAAGAAATCCCAATAATAAGCTATAAAAAAAATCATTGGCGTATAAATCATAAAAACGTGATAATTCTTATCACTGCCGGCCCATAACCAAAAAAAAGCTCCTAAAAAAATAATTATCAATGAAAGAAATCTTTCTTTATTCTTATTGATAAATAGTGATTTAAAATTTTTAAAATATTTTTGATAAACATTAGAAAATATTTCTACAAATATAATCCCTATACCTGTGCTCATAATTAAACATGTAAGTACGGGGGATCTAAAATTTTTAACAAAAGGGTCTCTGCCCGGACTAGACACTTGATAATTAAATTCAAAATTATGTAAATAATAATCATAAAAACTGAATTGAAAATATTTAGAAAAAAATAAATAAATAAGAATAAATTCAATAAAAAAAAATAAATAAATAATTAAAATTTTAGGAATAAACTCTTTTTTATTATATAATAACGCTACTGCAATAAAATAAACAGGCAAATAAGTAATTACATCAACTTTTGTAAAAAAAGCTAAAGAATATAAAAAAAAAGAAATATAAAAGTAGATATTATTATTTTCTGAAAATCTTTTTAATAAAAAATAAAAACTTAGAATTGATATTCCGCATTGAAAAATTGGTAAACTTAAATTGCCATTTTGATAAAATAAGATTGAAATACTTAAAAATAATATTAAAAAATAATGTTTTTTAGACCTATTAAAAATAATAAAAAATAGACTTAAAAAAAAAACGAATAAAGTTAATGCCAAAGTAATGTATGCTTGGACAATTCCGATTCCAATAATCTTGCTTATATTTTTTATAAAAAAATGATAAAATGGACCTTTATTCTCAAATATTTCCTTATATAGTCTATATTGATCGCCTATGTTAACAGCAGAATTATAATAAAGACTGTAGTCATAATTCCAATATCGAAACATTAACAAAGACCAGATTAAAGCAGTTGTTAATATAATAAAAATGATAATTAATTTTTTTAAAAAAAAAAAATTAAATGTTTTATTTTTTGTATACATGAACATTATAGAAAAGATTAATATCAGCACATTTAATTTTTAATGGCCAAAAATGTTCTTCCAATTTATCTTTAAAATTAAATCTTAGAATAGCTATTAGATTGAATATTGAATTCACATGCTCTGTAGCATTCATGTAATAAAAATCTTCGCTTGAAATTTTATAAGTTCTGGGCAAAATAAAAACTTTTATTAAGAATCTTCCAAATCTCCATAATAAACCTGGATCAGTAGGTAATGAAATAGATAGAATTCCTCCGCGTTTTAATTTACTCATCATTTCAATTAAAAAAAGCTCTGGATTAAGAATATGTTCAAGACAATGAGAAATAATTATACGATCAAAAGTATTATTTTTATAAGGTAAATTTTTACCATCATATTTTTTTACAATAAATTTTTTATTATCTTTGTAAGAATTGATTGCATAATCAGAAGTTTCAGCAATATGATACTCCTTGAAATTATGTTTTATAAAATCATAATGAGGGTGGCTGCCAGCTCCTATTTCCAAAACTTTAGAAATTTTTATATCGTTGTTAAAATTTTCTAAATTCTTGTGACCAAGTTTCATAAAAAATCCAAGGAGTCCTGTGTATAGATGTGTACTATACTTTTTATCCAAATAACTAAAAAAAGATTTTTTATACATTTAATTTAATTACAAATTTTTTTCCAATTTAAATAAAATTTTTTTAAATCTAAATTTTTATAGTGAAAAACTAATAAAAAATTCATAACAAAAAAATCATCAATTACATAACTTTTAAAATTTTTCAAAAGAATTCTATATTTATTTTCAGTTCTAATAAATTTACCTCTATCATATTTTATCATTAGATTATTTAAAAAATTATTATCTTTTTTAACTGGATCTATTATTAAAAACATCGATCTAGGAAAATTTTTATACAAATAAGTAATTAATTTGACAACCTTCTCATCATTCAAATGATGAATGACTCCATTTATAAATATGAAATTCAAATTTTTTTGATTTAAAATTTTAATATTCTCAATATCGCAATTATAAAATTTATATTTTAACGATTTTTTTTTTGAGGAGGCCAAGTAGTTTTGATTATAATCTAATCCAACATATGTATTAATATAAGGGGCTATATATTTTAATATATGACTATCTCCACATCCAACATCTAAAATATTAATTTTTTTTCTTAAATTTTTAAAAATGTATTTTAAAAAAACATAATCATTATTTTTTTTGCGTATTAAATTTTGATACGTCCTATAAAAAAAAGCTTTTTCGAAAAAGTAGTTAATCATAAGCTAATGCGATTTATCTTGATTGAAATTAAATTAAAAAACATCGCGGGGCCATCAATAAATATATTTAATTTGCTTTTAGACATATGAATCCAAGTTACTGGTAACTCTTTAATTAAAATTTTCTTATTTCTTAGTAATAAAATTAAATCAATATCAAATACAAAACGATATGATTTTAATTTTTTAAAAATATTTAAAGCATAGCTTTTGTGAAATAATTTGAATCCACATTGAGTATCCTTAATATTTATAGAAAATAATAAATTAATTAAAATTGCAAAAACCTTTCCAAATATTAATCTATGATATTTTTTTTGCGTTTTAGAATTGGAATGAGTTCTTGATCCAAAATATGCAGAATTAATGTTTCCAATAAAACCATTTCTTGTCCATAGAATTAACTGATCTGGTTTGGTTGACATGTCAAAATCACACATCAATATCCAGTTATATTGTGATTTTTCAACTCCATGTTTAATTGCATAGCCCTTGCCTTGATTAAAAGCTAATTTGCAAAATTTTATTGAATGATTTTTTAATAATAATTCTTTTAAATAACTCTCTAATACAACCTGTGTATTATCAGAGCTACCATCGTTAACAAAAATAATTTCTATTTTAATGCTCTTATTTTTTTGAAGAAAATTTTTTATTACGCTTATGGTTTTCTTAACTCTTTTTTCTTCATTAAAAAAAGGAATAATAATTGATACTTCTTTAATAATCATAAATAAAAATTATTTTTTGCGTCCTAAGTATCTTATAACTTCACCCTTATCATCTTCTAATCGAATAAAAGGGAAAGAACCTTCTTTATAAGTAGTGTTCAAAATTACATCAAAGTTCAAAGTATTAAAATAATTTTTCGTAAAATAATATGTATGAGGAGGAAATATTTTTCCATTGCTTCCTCCATTAGAGTCTACAAGCGCATTAGGAACTTCAAAAAATATATAGCCATTATTATTTAAAATTTTATTAAAAATTATCTCTAATTTGTCTAAATCACGAACGTGCTCCAATGAGTGAGATCCATATATAAAATCTACTTTTTCACTTACTTTTTCAATGTCATTATAACAACCCAATTATCCATGAATTTATTTATGGCCGGTGATGGCTCGATATTGATTACACGATGATTATTAATCCAAAAAAGATAAGAAATTCCACCATGTCCTGAACCAAAATTTAAAATAGTCTTTTTACCACTAAAAAAATCAGGAACCATTTTTTTCATAAGTAGAAAATGATCAATATCGCGTAAATGAATGCAATCTTGTTTATCTTCGTTCTGTTCTGACCAGTATTGATTCTTGTAATAAATATCTAATTCTAGTTTACTGGGCATTGAATCAAGAATCCAAAACCCTCTTTCTTTATTATAAAATAATGATTTATTATTTAAAAATAATTTTGCCATAAAATTATTTTTTTCTCTCTTTTTTAATTTATCTTTAAATTTCTTTGATATTAAAATGTCTGGAATAAGTCCTTTGTCATAAAAATATAAAATATATTTTTTGATTAAATCTAAAAAATAACTAATCATATTTAAATATAAAATTTATAGTAAAAATTAATAAATTTTTAAAATTTGACCGCCTTGAGAAATAAATTTTTTATGCAATAATTTAATGGAATGATAATAGTTCCACGACAAAACAAAGATATAATCAATTTTATTTTTATAAATATAATTACTTCGAACTATTTTAATTCCTGTACCAGGAGTATATAAATTTTGCTTTAAAGGATTATCATCTACAATAAAATCTAATTTTTTATAATCTATATCAAAATAATTTAATAATGTTGTTGTTTTTGCAGCCGCTCCATATCCTCCTATTATTTTTCCTAATTTTTTTAATCTATCAATTTTGTGATTTACTTTTATTTTAATATTATCAATATTTTTTTGAAATTTATTATAAGTTCCTATTTTATTAATTTTAAACTTATTAAGTTCTAAATATAATATTTTTTTTAAATATTTAGAATTCTTATATTTAGCTTTAATGTTGCATACATAAAATCGCATAGATCCTCCCTGAACTTGTATTCTTTTTACGTTAAAAATTCTTAAATTTTCTTTTTTAAAAAAATTAATCAATGAATAATATGAATGGAAACTCAAATGCTCATGATAGATAGTATCAAATGCATTTTTTTTTAGTACGTCTAATAAATAAGAAACTTCAAATATAAAAACTCCATTTTCTTTTAGAAGATTTTTAACTCCTTTAGTAAAATCATTAAGATTATCGACATGAGCAAATACATTATTTGCAGTTATCACGTCGAATTTTCCTATTTTTTTTTTAATTTTTTTACTAAATTTAGAATTAAAAAAACCAGTAATTGTTTTTATTTTTTTATCACTTATTTTTAAATTTAAATTTTTAGCTGGATCTATTCCATAACATTCAATGTCTCTGTCCGCAAAATTTTTTAAAAAGGTACCATCATTAGAAGCAATATCTAATATTTTTTTCCTTCCTGAAAAAGAAAGAAAGAATTTTTTTACTTCTTTAGAATATTTCTTAAAATGTTTAACTGTTACAGCAGAAGTTCCTGTTACATAAAGATAATTATTAAAAAGCAAATTAGGGTTTACAATATGCAATAACTGCAAATGAGAACAGTTTTTGCAAAAATAAGCCTTTAAAGGTACTGTTAATTCTTTTTTTTTTATCTTGCTACTAAATGAGTTAGCAAGTGGTGTTTTTTTTAAATCAATGACTGGAATTAAATTTTTTTTATAACATAATCTACATGTATTCTTAAATTTATAAATTTTTTTTAAGTTCATTAACCTTTTTTATATCTACAAATTTAACTCTAACAGTATCTCTTTCGTAAGTTTTTTTATCTCTTTTATTCTTACTGAAAACGAGCATCTCGGTATATTCAGTGTGATATGTAGCATGATCTAATAAGGGAGGTGTAAATAACAACTGATTTTTTTTAACTAGAGTTTTATAAATTTTAGTTTTATTTCTTTCTCTATAAAAATATATAAAAGATCCTTTTAGTACATAAATATAATGCCAGTCAGTTTTATGGTAATGATTTGCTCTAATGGACCCTTTTTTTGTCGAAATTAATGAAACACTTTTAGTTTTTTCATTAATTAATTCTTCTATTGATCCTCTTTTATCTTTAATTTTTCTTTTAATTTTTATTAGAGTTCTACTAATCATATTATTAATTAAAAATTGTACTATTATTCTTATACCAGGAAATTATGTAAGGCAGTTTTTTTACTAAGGTATCTTGAGGTTTCCATCCTAAATCTCTAATTTTTTTTGAACTTACAGAGTACCTTTTGTCATTATAAGGTCTGTCTTTAACATAAGTAATAAATTTTTTATATGGTTTATTAAAATAATCGCAAATCATTTTTGCTATTTGAATATTTCTATACTCATCTTTGGTTCCAATATTATAGATTCCGCTACTAGTTTTTGATATCAAAAAAATTAGTGCTTTTGCAAAATCTACAACTGAAATGTAGTGTCTTTTGTTATTACCGCTGCCGTGTAATGTAATATGGCGATTATTAATTAAATTAGTTATAGAGCTCGATATTAATTTTTCAGGGTATTGTCTGGGACCATAAATATTGTTACCGCGGATAATAATAATTTCTTTTTTATATGAATATCTATAACTATTAATAATCATTTCAGCAGCCGCTTTAGAAGCAGAGTAAGGATTTGTTGGTTGCAATCTGTCGTTTTCAAAATTTTGCCCACTAATTTTTTCTCCATAAACTTCATCCGAACTTACTTGCACAATTTTCTTAACTTTATTATTAATGCAATTTTGCAAAAATATGTGTGCACCCAAGGTATTATTTCTAGTAAATTCGATTGGACTAAAAAAAGAATTATCTACATGACTTTCAGCGGCTACATTAATAGCTACATCAATATTATGTAAATAATTTTTATATATTTTTAAATCTAATATATCTCCCTTAATAAATTTAACTCTTGGGGAGTTAATAATTTTATTTAAAAATAATCTATTACCGGCATAAGTTAATTTATCTAAAATAACTAATTTTGAATTCTTATCAGAAAAAAAAATTTCTTCACATAAGTGAGAGCCAACAAAACCAGCTCCACCAGTAATAAAATATTTTTTCATATAATCTGAAATTTAATTATATAAATTAGTAATAGAATTTTTATTAATTATAAATAATTTACTTAAATATAAGTTAATTAAAAGATAAATAGACGGTATAATTAATAAAAAGTAATTTAGCCCCTCCCATTTGGAAAGCATTTTATTCTCAATTAAATCAGCAAAACATACAAAAAATATAGGAATTACATAAAAAAATATATTTAGTGCAAAAAAATTGTTTTTTTTATGAATAAATATAATTTTTGGAAAATTTATTTTTCTAATTATAAGAAATAAAATTACAAAAAATGTTAATAAATAGAATTTCACAAAATATAAAAGATGTATTCCTTTTTCTAATATATGAAAAGGAGTAAACATTTTTGGATTAATAAGCCACGGTATAAAATAAGATAGAAATACTAATAAAAATATAGCTAAAAATAACTTAAATACTTTTGAACCAAATTTAATGTAAAATAAAAATAAATTTACAGGTAAAAGAAAAAATAAAATAACTCTACTTCCATAAAAGAAACATAAAAAAAATAAAGAAATAAATAATAAATACTTCTTCGAATCCTGAAAACCTTTGTAGGCCAAAAATAATCCGAATGGATAAGAAATTGCAATAAGTATAAAGTCCGACCCAGCAGAACTCATTTCTAAAAATAAAAGGTTTCCTAACTGAAATAAAGTAAACAAAACAGCATTAATATGATTAGTAAATATTTTAACTAAATAATAAAAGATAATCAAAGAAATAGCTGGAATGATAGAGAAATAATTTTTCCACAGTAAAACAGGAAAATAAAATAATAATTCCATAATTCCTGTTGAGCAGGGATTTCCTAGATAAGTTAAATTGTATGGAAATTTATTTTGTTTTAAGTTTTCAATAAAATTTATTATGCAATCATCTTGATCAATGCCCATTTTATTAATCTTTTGAGCATCGGCTATTGGATATAAAATTAATAAGAATACTAAAAAAATTAAAAGGAAAAAATAAAAAACATATTTACTTGTAATTATTTTTGATATCTCTTTTTTTTTTAAAATTATAAAAAAGATTAAAGTAGAAAAGAATACATATAATAACCAAATAAAAAAACGATCGTAAATAATATATTTTGAAGTAAAGAAAAAACGAACTGTCAATAATTGCGATAAAAAAAAAATAGTACAAATTAGAAAAATATATTTATTTTTTAGATTATAAAAAAAATTATCCATTAGAAATTATTATTTATTTAAATTAATTATATAAAATGTTTTTTTAATAAATAAAAAACTAGCATTATATTGATATATTGTTTTTAAATTATTATTATTATTTTCTAGAACATGAAATTGTAATATTGAGCAATTTGTTTTATTTGTAAAATAATTTCCAACGTGAGCATCAATTGCCTGTGCACAGGTTATATCAAGCAAATTATTAAACTTTAAGTAGTCAACTATACTTATGGCTGCGTTCCCAGTCATATGTTGATTAATTAATAAAATAAAATTTAATGGGATAAATAGTAAGCATGAAATTAAAAAAGACTTTATTAAGTTTTTTTCATTAAGAAAAAATAAATAAACAATAGGTATAATTAATAATAAATATCTTTGGGCTGGTAATATAAAAGAAAGTAAAATTAAATATAATACTATCGTTAAATAAAAAAAAGATTTTTTTGTTATTTTTTTTAAATAAAAAAAATAAAACAAAACTACACTTCCACCAAAAAATCCATTAATTATTTTTGAATTAAAATATCTGCTGAAAATTCCAAAACTAATTTCTGGCTCTGAAGAAAGTTGATGATAGCTTATAAAAAAAATTACAACACTTATTATTAAAATAAATATATTTTTTAATTGAGTTATTTTAATAAAACTGTCAATGAAAATTGGGGTGCATACAATAAACAAGAAAGATGAATATAACAAAAAACTATTTAAAACCTGAGAAATATAAAAACTTTTTATAAATAAAGCTTTTGAATAATAAGGTGGCGTCAAAAAAAAATTAAAATTTATATATATTAACGAAAAATATATAAGAGGAATTAAAAAAGTAATAAGACCACTAATAAATATTTTATTTATTTTTTTTTCTAATGAAATTTTTTCATTAATTAAAAAGAATAAGAAAGTAATATAAAAAACTCCAGTAATAGGCTTAAGAGTAATTGCGACACCTAATAAGAAGAATCCAAGATAATTTTTGAATCTTGAAACATTTTTATCTAAAATTAACGAAACTGAATAAATTGATATTGCGGCAGATAAAAAATCTGGTGTCCCTCTATAACCAAATGTCCATATAAGGGGATTTAAAAAAATTATTATTAATAATAAATTTAATGAATAGTTAACTTTTAATATTTTATATAAATTGATAATACCAAAACCTAAAAAAAAATAGCCAGAAGCAGATAAAAATTTTGCTATATACTGCCCATTGATAAATGGAAAAATATATTTAATTATTGCACCTATAAATGAGAAAAAGAAAGTATTTGCCTGATTTTCAAAATAAACTGTAATAATTTTTTTATCAAAATTCTGCAAAACATAATCCATACCTTCAATAAAAGTGTACTCAAAATTAACAGGGTAAAAATTAATGGCTAAGATATGTAAAATAAAAGCTAAAAATATTATTAAATATGAATATTTTTTAGTTTCTGACATAGATTAAACTAACCATGCTGCTTTTGATAAATTCGTAGGATTTAAATTCTTTATTACGTATCCTAACGATGAATATTTTTGATTTATTGGCAATCCACATCCTGATCCAATATATCCTGGAGCGTTCTCATTAAATGTTTCGTTCCACCAAAAGTCATCAAACCATATTTTTACATTATTTAAATCACAAGAATCATCTGTGAATACTTTTTGTCCATCTTTTAAATAAGGCCATAAATATTTAATGCAGGTTTTTGTTGAACTTAACAAATCTACATCTAGAAAAATAAAATCAATTTGTTCTTTATGTAATTTTAAGCTTTCTTCAAAAAAACCTTCTCTGACAATACAATGATTAATATTTCCAAATTTAGATACATTTTGTTCGAATTCATTGAAATCTGCTTTAAACATTCCTTCTTTATAATATCCATCAAGATTTAGATGAGGATAAATTATTTTTTGATTAAAATTATCTTTTGGTAATCCTTTAAATGAATCATAAACTATAATTTTTCTATCAATTATATCGCATATTAATGATAAAGCAGATGTTGAGGCTCCTTTAAAACAACCGCATTCAACAATGAAGCTTTTTTGATTAATAACTGGTAATTCGAGTAGATTTTTAGCTATAGTGATATGAACTTCTAAACTTGTTGCAGATTCTATATTTTGGTTAATTATTAAAAATTTTTTAAGTAAATCAATTCTTGATTTTCTAGTCACTCCATAATTTATTCCGTATGGACTATTTATAAAATCTGGAATTACATCTGAAAATAACTTAACGCCTAAGTTATTAATCCTTTTAAATACAGAAGCAGGCAGTGAGTAATAAAACTTTTTTATAATATTCACAATTAAAATTATACATTACTGTTGATAAAAAGTATGTGCTATTTTTTTTATATTAATATCTGATCCTTTTTTTTTGATAACAATCCAATTTAATTTAGCTGATTTTTCTATTAAAATATTATTATTAATCGCTCTTAATATTTTATTGCTAATAATTCTAATATCGTCCCACGGAACAAGAAAACCAGAAATATTATTCCTAATCCATTCATTACCACATGAGGTATTAGACTGAATAGGAAAAGCACCTAGAGCAATTGCTTCAAGCATAGATGTGCTAATACCATCTGATTTCGAAATTCCTATAAAGATTCTTGATTTTGAGAATAGTCTATATATTTCTTTCTGACTAAGAGCTGTATTGGTTTCAATAATCTCCAATTGAATCTTATTTGATAATCTAATTTTTTTACAGAAATCTTTAATTATAGGACTAGCTGAAAAAATTATTATTTTAAAATCCTGAATTTTATCAACAATTTTATCTACAGCTAAAATTGCATTAATTGCCTGGCCAATTTCATCCTGATAACCCTTTATAACAATTATTCTTCTGCGACTAGGTTTTTCAACTAATCTTAATTTGTTAGCAAGAGATAAATTAATCCCGCCACTATTAGGTATGCAAGGTAAAAAGTTCCCTTTAAAATTAATTTTTTTTGCTAATTTATAGTCTCGATGACACTCTGCAGAATAGTAGTCTGCTAAATTAATTATTTCTTTTATATTATTCTTTAAAAATTTATTTTTATAAAAAAAGAATATATCGCTGCCCCAATTAGTAACAATCCATTTAGGAAAGTCATTTCCTAAAAATTTTTTGATTATCAAACATAAATTTGCACTTCTACTAATTTCAAGGGAATGCACAAATTTAAATTTAATAAACTTAATAGTTAAATATAAAAATAATAAATTGAAAACCCCTAAAGTTAGAGTATTTAATATTTTTGAGAAAAAAAAATTTATTTCTATATTAGGGAATAATTTAATAATTTTTATATTTTTTTCTTTATTAACTAAATTTAAAAAATTTTTTCTTAAATCTTTATGGGGAATAACTGGTTCCAAAGGATAAATATATAATTTAATATTATTGAAATTTTTAAATTGTTTAACCCATCTTACTAAATGAATGCTATTTAGCATTCCAACAACAAGTATATTCATATAAAAATATTAATTATTAAATATTATTAATAATTTTCAATATACATAATTAATAAATTTGCGCATATGAAAAAAAAAATTATTTTAATTGGTTATGGTAAATGGGGTAAAAAAATTTTTTTAAAATTAAAAAAGTTTCAAAAATTTCAAGTAATAGTTTATACAAAAAAAACTGAACATAAAAAAAAAAATTTTTTTTTATTAAAGAATATTAGGTTAATAAATGCAAAAGATTTTTACGCAATAGTCTGCGCAACTAATGTCAATTTACATGAAAAAATAATTGAATTTGCCGCTAAAGAGAAAATACCTTTATTTGTAGAAAAACCCATCACCACTAATGACAATTTTTTTAATAAAATAAAATCAATTAAAAATAAAAAAATTATATGGGTTAATTACTTATACAGTAAATATCTAGATAAAATAAAAATTAACAAAAAGAATCTAAAAAAAATAATATTAATATTTGGATCTACTGGTAAAAATAAATCCTTTTACTGGAACAAATGGGAATGGTTACCTCATTTATTCTCTATTATAATTAAATTATTAAATATAAGTAAATCAGTTAAAATTTTATCTATTAAAAGTAAATTTAATAATTTTAGTATAATTATAAAGTGGGCAAGCACTACAATATACATTC
>Ga0194118_10003824_pt1 | contig 17058 bp, 13 predicted proteins | sample TA2MahsurfametaG_2_FD_148662 | JGI IMG/M metagenome (GOLD analysis project Ga0194118, IMG submission 148662) | Freshwater microbial communities from Lake Tanganyika, Tanzania - TA2015013 Mahale N5 surface | ecosystem: Environmental > Aquatic > Freshwater > Lake | place: Tanzania: Lake...
AAAGACGATTGAAGAGTGGCTCGGCTCAGATCTATCAAAAGCTTTCGATGGTGTTGAAATTCAGTGGGTTGATCCAGCGGTAAATGATGGAGAAACCGGACTTATAGCTGTTCACCTAGCAACGCCTAATGGCGTTGTACGCTTGGATTAATTCTTACAAAGCTTGAAGCTTTAAAACATCGCCGCCCTAGCTCAGTCGGTAGAGCGTCGCTCTCGTAAAGCGAAGGTCGCGGGTTCGATTCCCGCGGGCGGCTCAATGTGAATTCTTATTGACTATAATTGGGACTGGAACCAAGGCACAGTTCTCAAGTCGATTAGAAGGATATGATTTGTTGATGTTTTTGCCCCATTCAAGCCAATTAATTGGGTAAGTCCAGTATCCAAGAACATGGGAGGCCTTAGATGAATAGTGACTACAAGTATTCTAAATTCGTCTATGATTTTTGGATTAGAAAGAAACTTGCAAGGTTTCTTTCCGATGCACTCTTTCCAGCTTACAAGTTATTGGCATTTCTGCTCAATTTCTCAAGAGATTTCTACGTCATTAAACTAAAGGAGAAGCATCCTAGGATTTATTCTGTTAGAAAGTCAGTTTTTTTTGGCTATGAAGATATTCAAATTGAAGGAAATATTCGGAAGTTAGATCGAATCCAAAATGGGAAGAAGTTCACAGATAATGAAAGACTCCCTAACGTTTCCGTGAGATTTACATTGCAAAGAATCCTTAGCCAAGAGCTCTCGGAACCATTCTTCGGAATATGCCATGGTGTCAGAAGTGGTTTAGAGAACAACTATATGAAGAGAATGTTGAATGGCGAAGGTCAAGTTCTGGGGACGGATATTTCTCCAACTGCCAGTGTTATTGAAAACTGCATTCAGTGGGATTTCCATGAATCAAAAGCTGAGTGGAAAAATTCGGTAGATTTTATTTATTCCAATTCTATAGATCAATCGAACAGGCCCATCGAAGCATTATTAACTTGGATAAATTGTCTAAAATCGGATACTGGAATTTTATATCTTGACTTGGGTCGCAATTCAGGCAAAAAAGGCCACACTTTGCTGGATCCATTTTCAGTTGAGCCTGAGTTGTTTGGCTTTTTCTTTTATCAACATATCCAAGGGGCAATGATTCGAAATATTTTATTCCCAGACAAAGAGGATTGGCGTTCGGTCATTTACGAGATTTCTCGAACAAATGGAGAAGCTAAGTCAAGATCTTTTTAGTGTGTTTCGAAACGACTTCTATAAGCATACACACGCACAATCCGTTACCTAGCGAGAGTCACAGTCGTCCTTCAAGAAGAAAGTCTTATCTCTAGTCTGATAGACTAATGACTATAGAACTTTTAAAGGGAGTTACATGTCTAAAAGACTAAGTTACATCTTGAAATGGACAGTTAAAAAATTAGAAAGATTACCTCGCAGTCGACGCCATTTAATTAATAATTCACTCGACATCATACTCTTTTCGAGAAAGTTTAAGGAAAGAAAGTTATGGAGAGACCTAGTATCGTCTTGTAAGACTGATAGTTTCGTAATAGATCGAAATCTGGGATTTACGAAATTTAGTTCGGAAAGTGCGCCGACCGAAAAGATGATTTTAGTTGCTCTTGCAGCGAAGGATAATCACCTGAAGGGCAACCTTGAGAAAGGAAATTCAAAGGATTACTTGAGGCAAATTTGGGATTTGAGCAAGTTGAACGATGATACCTCTTTTATCTTAGAGTGGGCTTTGCAAGACTCCACTTTGTATTCAGTATCTAAATATTTTGGAGGGAAAACCCCCATCCTCCACGATATATCTATCTTTTATTCACCTGAAACATCCCAAAGCGACATTAAGACTTGGCAGGGTAGCCAACTGTTTCATATGGATGGCGGTGGAACCCAGTGCGTTAAGTTATGGTTATTGTGTCAAGATATAGGTGTTGAGCAGGGCCCCACGGTAGTTGTATCAGCAGCGCAGAGTGGGAAATTGGCAAAGAAGCTCAAGTATAGACCTGGAACCAGAATCCAAAATGACCTAACTCTTAGTGGTCTAGAGCCTCTCGAAACTTTTCCACTAGTTGGGGGAAAGGGAACATGGTATGCAACTGATACTGATCGCAGCTTTCATTACGGATCTCGAACAACCGAGAAGTCCTCAAGATTAGTTATCATGTTTCACTATGTCGACAATAACTCTTCATATTATATGCCCATACTTTCAAAACATTATCGCCGCCAACTGAAGGGATTGCCAGAAATTGCAAATACTATTGCCATGAAATCGAAAATTTCTTATAATTCTTTAAGACATAGATTAAATCCCTAAAGTTTATTTTTGCCCTTTATTCTAGGACTCCATTCGGATATCGCTTTGGCTGCGTATTCGCCAGCTCTTCCATCTCCGTAGATACTGGAACTTGGGTATCTACGTCCAATGTTCATATTTATTGCTTCTTTCAAGATCTCTACTGAAGGATTTAGAATATCAAAAACATTCGGACCTCTTTGTCTACAGTTTTGACGATCTCCTAAGTTTATTACGGGTAGTCCTATAAAAGAACTCTCACGAATTCCAAAACTTGAGTTACCAATCATGATTGAAGCATTGAAAGCTAGTTTCACAAACACGTCTGGAGAAGTGTTAATCAAAAAATGAACATTGGTCAGAAGGTTTGCCTCTCTAGCTCTTCTCAATCTCTTTGAAATCACACTGGTACCAAAGTCAGGATTTGGCCAGAACCAAAACCATTTCTTCAGAGATTCGGAGACGACCAATAAGATTGATTCAACCCATTTTTCATTTGAAAAGTCATTTAAAGTATCGGGATGAAACATAACTATTCCATATTCATCTCCAGGATCAATAATGGAACCAACACCTCGAATGTCCTCTAAGTTCCAATTCTGGTTACTATCAACTACTTCTTTGACAATATCTATAGATGGGCATCCAACTACTCTTATATCTTCTTCTTTTTCGCCAATAGCTATGAGGTTGTCCTTGGTGAAACTGTTTGTGGTTAGGTGTAAATCCGCTAACTTGCTATTCGCGTCTCTAACTTTGTTATCAATCGAACCAGACGTCTCTCCACCCTGAAGATGAATGAGTGGGATTTGCATTAGTGCGGCAGTGCTTGATACCCCTAATGTTTCAGTGCGATCTGCGATGACAAGAACACAATCGGGGCGAGAGTCGCTCCAATGTCTGGCTAAAGCCTCTGATCCGTCAATACTACTTAAGGCAACAGACGCAAGATCATCTGAATCTCGCAGAGTTTGGAACGTTTTTACTTTGATATCTGCAGGAATCTGATGAGAGATATCGCCATATCGTTTGCTCACCGCTGGTCCAACCAAACTCAGGCGACATTTATCGGGACCGGCAATATCCCGATAAGCGAATACCAAGGAACGTACACGAGCCCAGCTTGGTCTAGCAGTTACAACAATTTCCAAAAGTGGGCTCATCCGATCATGATTCTGAAAATCGTTCATTGAGCCTGTCCATGAGTATTTTGAATTATAAAAGACATCAATGGTTCAAAAACATATACTTTGCATGAAAAACTTTTAACAAACTGGAATTCCATGCCCATTTCGCTAGTCCAAATCGTCCCAATTGACAGGATTCAAGGCTTGCACATACTTGTTCACCCTTTTACCTAAAACTGACTCATAACTCACCACGTCAATACCACGTACTGGTTTTAGAAATTTTAAGTCCTCTAGTTGAATTTCTTTGTCAGGTTCAATATTGCGACTCCAGTAAATTCCCTTTCTGAATAAAGGGCGCAACTGAGAAACTCTTTCGAAATGCATTTCCTTTGTTCCAACACCTGATTTCATAATTTCAAGTGATTTCATATAACGAACAAGAAGAGAGATTTCTTCCGGCATCAAACTAGAGGATACATCAGGTCCAAAATAATCTTTTCTCGGAGTCATGTGCACCTCAATACTCTCAGCGCCAAGCGCCAAAGCATGCAATGAGGGAAAAATAGAACCTGAATGATCAGAGTATCCAACCCTAAAACCTCCGGATCTCAAGTCATCCATTAAGTGCATATCTATGTCTTCAATTCTCACAGGATAACTACTAACGCAATGAAGCAACGTAAGTAGACTGACTGCATTATTCCTTTGGAAAAAAGCCTTGATCTCATCAATCTCATCAGAAGATACTAATCCAGTTGAAAGCAGAATCGGTAGACGAGTCGATAATAAGTATTTCAGCAGAGGCCAATCGGCTGCATTTCCTGAGCCAACCTTCCAACGTTTAACTAGATTATTTTCAAACAAGAATTTAGCGGCCTCAACACTGAGTGCGGTACACATAAACTCGATACCCTTGGTTTCACAGTAATTGGCTAGCTTTATCCATGAACTTTCGGCGAAATTTACCCGGCGCCAATAATCTTGCCTGGTCCTGTCTTGGTCTGAGAAATTTACGCGAAAAGGCTCATCTGCCATGCCCTCGGCTTCCGCAAGGTGCATTTGAAATTTTACAACCGTAACTCCAGCGGAAGATGCCATATCAACGAAACTCTTAGCAACACCTAAGCTACCCTCGTGAGTATTCCCAATTTCCGCAATAATTTCCATAGAGTAATCATATGAACATAGCGGTCATTAATCAAACACGCCTCGCCATAAGATTAACAAGATACTAGAATTTTTGAGGAAATGCCACGATTTTACCTTTACATTATGCCTGACAAAGAGAGTAAACTTTAAAGTTATATTTAAGAAGAGTATTCTTAATTTGAGGAAAGTTCTACGATAGCGTATTCGATGGAAAGAAATACTTAGTTACTCTCAGTTCATCGCAAAGATCTTTAGGAGAATCAATGACATCCGAGTATCAACAGATTAACACAAAAGTTGCCATACTTGTTTCTAAGGGCTCGAAGTCCTGGGCTGTTGCTATGGAGTTATTGAATTGCAATAAGAATTTAGATCTCGAACTAATCGATGTTTCAAGTATGAGTGCTCCTTATTTCATATCCGCGAAAAGAAAAGAGTTTCAAAAGGAAATGATAGGAATAAATCCACAAGTTCGCCTTATAAAGTACAGCACGTTTCCGAATTGCTCATTTATTAATAGAGCTATAAAGATATTGCATACTTACTTCAAAGGTTATAAAGAAAATGTGTTTCCACACATCATGCTGGGAAATTGTGATTTAGCCGCCATCGTTCATTGCCGGTTAGCTTCACGATTAGGAAGTCAATTATACCAATTCAGACAGATCAAATTAGGGGATTTTTATAGATTTTCCTCAATTGCCATAAAAGCTTTACAGTTTGCTCAGACATCCATCAACCCCGAAGTTAAGCGCATTTACATTTATAATGGTCGTGACGTACTAGAAGCAACATTCGCGAAAGTGGCTAAAGAAAGAGGAATAGGAGTAATTTTTTTGGAACGCGGCTCGAAAAATAACAGTTGGCAAACATTCCACCATTCTCCTCACTATCATCCCGAGTGGTGGAAGTTGATTACAGAATACTCTAAGGGAAAGCAAAGCTCAAATGAATTGGAAAAGAATAGGAGAGAAGAATTTGCTAGTGCAAAGTTATCTGGTATTGACACTTATAAAGGAGAAGTATGGAATCAAGGCTACAGTGAAATAGGAAATAGAATTGACGGCAAATTTGCTCTATTCCTATCGACAAGCACTATAGAGTTCTCACCTTTGGAAGAATTTAATTACAATCCGAGCAAATTTAAGGACCAATTTGAAGCAGCTTTTTGTTTGGCAAAAATTCTTGGACAAAATGGAATCAAACTCGTGGTGCGCAGGCATCCCAATTCAGTTGGCGCCGACTGGGCAGATCGAGAGGCACCTTACTGGGGAAGAGTTATTCAAGAGCCCAACGTTATATATATTGGTCCAAACGAAAAGATTTCATCGTATTCACTATTGAAAAAAGCTGAAAGAGTCTATGTCTGGAAATCTAGCATGGGTTACGAGAGCCTTCTTATGGGCAAACCAACTTTCGCTTTATGTTCAGCTAAATGGTCGTGGGAGTCAGAGTTTTGGGCGCTAGATCGAGAACAAATCTTAGATTCAATAACCAAGTCACAAAATCAAGAAATTGTTAAGAGTACAATAATGTCATACGGAGATTTCATGGCAAATAGTGGAATAGAGTCTACACTCTTCCGCTCAATTAACAAGAATTATCTTACGCTGATAACAGGCGAGACCATTCAGAATTTAGCCTACCAGAAAGTACGGGCAAAAATCGAGGAAATGTACTATAAATACTTTATACGTAAACCCAAAAGGAATGCCTAGGTGGATGAAAGCTTTTCAATCAAATAAGAAATCGGAGATGCATTGAAATTTCTTTTTATACCTTCGACCAACGGGTTTGGACACACAAGGAGATTGATATCGATCGCTCTAGCCGTTAGGGAACTTGGTCATGCACCGTATATTTATCTTTGTCACGGGGATCATCAGCGGTCACTCTTAGTACGAGAGAAAGGATTAGAAATTATTTATGGAGGTTCGCTTGCAGTCTTAGATGGCCCATACAGATTTGATTGTAATCAAATACAATCGCAAAGTAGATTAGATTTTAGTCTTTTCGATTGGGTAGTCTCTGACACTCTAACAGAAATTTCGGAACTTCATCCAAAGACTTTGCTTTTTGCCCAATTTACATGGAATCACTTTTATTCAGCACTGTCGCCAGGCAAAACAGATTTATTTCTCAATAATGAAGTGATTGATAATTTATGTAGATTTCGTAAGATATTTGGAATGCGTGATTTTACTTGGCCATCTTTAACGCAATTAGACAATTTTGTCAGTACTCCCTTGCTGGACTACTGGAAATTAAGAACTCGCAAAAAACTGCTGAAACGAAACGATTCTATTGTTATAGTGAAAAGTGGAGTTAGTGACAAGAATTTACAAAGCATAATGGAAAACTTGAGATTAGAATTTGAGATCGTAGAACAATTTGAAAATATCGGCGAGGTTCCCAGAGGCGTTATATGTCGGGCTGGAATAGGCGCAATTTCAGAAACTCTTGCTCTCGGTTCTTGTCCAATAACGGTAGTCGATGATTTAACTAACTGTGAATTAATACATAATCAAAAAGTTCTCGTAGAGAAAAACTGGGGGCTGGGTATTCAAGAATTCATTGAACAGAATGGCAAAATTGATAAAAAAATTCTGTTTCAATCTTTACGTTCAATACAGACACCATCAGAGGAGGAATTCATCTCTCCGCAGGAGTTAATCGCTGAGTATATTGATTAAAATAAATGTAATTGTTTTTATATAGTAGGATAGTGCGAGTAGGTTGTCATAGATAATTCACTTAGAAGGGATTGAGTGTTTTGAATCCGCAAGAAGTTTTCTCGATAAGTGTCCATGACGACGTATCTAAGATTCCCGAGTTACTCTCAGCAAGTCACACAGATAATCGATTGGGTGGCTTTTTGCCAGTAGTTGATGAAAACGGAAAACTTGTCGGGGTTATAACCGATAGCGACTATAGAAAATCACTTTTTAGAGGACCAAAGACCATTTCGGAAATTATGAATGGGAATTTTGTTTCTCTTTTGGAGGGTATGAATCCGACAGAAATGGCTAGAAGCCTTTCGGAGCAAGTTGCAAGATTTACTAATTCGGTATTTTTCCCGATTACATATATTCCAGTCGTAAGCGCTAATGGGAGATTAAGGAAAGTGTTCCACATTTTGGAACTCAAGCCATTTATTGATGCGCTCAATAGAGAGGTAGTTGTTTTTGGACAGGGCTTTGTAGGGTTGACCTTAAGTTTAGTTTTGGCAAGTGCCGGCTTTAAGGTTTACGGTGTCGAAGATTCAATTTCCAGATTGATGAGTATCAAACATGGTAATCCATTGATTTATGAGCCATCTATTGAGATTATGCTGAACCGTCAGCTTAACAAAAATTTAACTCTTCTGTCCCCCAACGATCTAAACGAAATAGTGCGTGCACCATTCTCGTCTCCACGAGTTTACGTGGTAGCAGTTGGTACACCTCTAGAGGAAGATAGGGGTCCAAATCTCATTCAAATCAAAAATGCGATTCTTGAGTTGAGTAATCACATTCGATTTGGAGATCTTGTTGTCATACGGTCGACTATACCTATCGGATCGACAAGAAAAGTTATAGCCAAAATTATAGAAGATAATTGTGGCCTAGAGGCGGGTGTAGATTTCAATTTGGCTTATTGCCCAGAGAGAACCGTCGAAGGCGATGCAATCAATGAATTACGGAAACTACCCCAATTGATTGGTGGATACACTCCTCTATGCGCCGAGAAAGCGATGAACTTTTTTAGCGTATTCGTTTCATCTGTAGTCTTAATGGAGTCACTTGAGGCATGTGAACTTGCTAAACTTGCATCTAATTCCTATAGAGACGTCATTTTTGGTTTTGCAAATGAGCTGAGTCTTATTGCTCAAGTTTGGAATATAGACATCAATCGGATGATTTCTGAGGCAAACTCAGGATATAAACGAAACAGTATTCCATTTCCTTCGCCAGGAGTGGGTGGTCCCTGTTTGACCAAAGACCCGTACATGTTGATGAAAGAAAGTTCAATTGATGGAGTTATTCAGGCTGCACGTCGAGTGAATGCTGATATCGTGGAGCAAACCGTAAAGAGGCTACTGAATTTTGCTAAACTCAGGGGCACAAAAACATTACTTTGTATAGGAGTTGCCTTTAAAGGGGAGCCAGCTACCAATGATTTGAGAAATAGTACTGCCGTTGAAATTTGCAGGAATTTGGAACAGTTGGGAATTCAAATCTTCGTGCATGATTTAGTGGTGAGTAAAAGTGCCATGATTGAAGAGTCCTTGATACCACTAGAACATAATGATTTGCATCTAATTGAAGGATTATTAATACTGAATAATCACAAACAAAATCAGGAAGAAGCGATTAAAATCTTGAGTCGAGACGATACAAGGATTGATTGGGTATTTGATCCCTGGAGCTTGCTAAAATCTGATGATTTTGAAGGAAGAATTTCGCATTATTTGAATATGTCGATGACGAAAGAATTTCTATGACTCCTGGAAAACTCGTTGCATTTGTGCCGGCGAGAGGAGGATCACAAGGTGTAAAAGGGAAGAATTGGCGTGAATTAGGCGGCATACCACTAATCAAGTGGACTTTAGACTTCGCGTTAACTTCCGATTGCATAGAAAAAATTATACTTTCTACAGATAGTCCAGAAATTTGTGAAATAGGGTCTGAAGGTCAGCTTAAATCTTTAAGATTCTCAAATCTAGATGAAGATGCAATCGTCCAGGTTTCAAAAAAAGTCTTTATCCATAAAAGAAAAGTTGAACAAGCAGGCGTTTATAGCTTAATTAGTGAAGTGTTATTTGATTATACGCACAAAAATCGATTGAACGAGGAAAATGCTGAATTGTTACTGCTTCAACCAACTTCGCCATTTAGATATTCGGTGGAATTTGAAAAATTATTGGACTTATCGCATTTACAGAGTGGGTGGTCCAGTGTAGTAAGTGTAAAAAGTGTGGGAGGAATGCATCCAGATCGAATGTACAAGCTTTCGTCAGATTGGGCTATTCCTTTTCTCGATCAGTCACTAGGAGATAATAGACCTCGACAATTGCTCGAAAGCCTTTACATAAAGGATGGCGCGTACTACCTTTTGAAGACTGAAAATCTCTTGAATCGTGTTCTTCTCGGGAATAGAATTCTGGCGTTTATGCGGAGTGGTCTTCGGACTGTCAATATTGACACAGAAGAAGATTTCACTTATGCAGAGTTCGCCGCGCGTGCACTGCGAGATTTAGGTGTTTAAGTGAGGATCGAAGTTTGCTTTCTAGGTAAAACTGACAATAGCTTCAGTTAAATTCAGTCTTTATATTCAATGTAGGTGTCGACTAAAGTTATTTTTACATTCAACTGAGAGCAAAGCGGGAATCATGTTCTGAGGCTCAGACGAGATCTAAGCTTTTCAGCAACATGTCTCTGGACTGCGTCGAATGCATCCCAACACATTCCCCCTATATGTGGAGTTACTACGACGTTATAGCCCTCCCTCTGAAGAGTTTGCAGTGGATCCAAACTTGAAGTCGTCAGAGCCATTTCTTCTCTTGCAAGAACATCTAAGCCAGCTCCAGCAATCTTGCGATTTTTGATTAGATTGAATAGAGCATTCTCATCTAGCAAACTACCACGAGAAACATTGATGACAATAGAATCAGTTTTCAAATACTCCAAGTGCTTTCTTTTTAGAATAGGATAGGTAGACTTTTGATTAACGTCGTGTGAAGCTACCAAGAACAAAATATCGCACTCTCTACACACTTCTGATATTGATTGAAATTGCTTTGCTCCATCAAGGGATGACTCAATATGAATGGGTAAATAAGGATCAAAAAAAACTGTTTTCATTCCAAAAGCTTGAGCATACTTATTCAGCATCCTCCCGATTCTTCCAAAACCAATTAAACCCACCGTCCGACCACTGAGTTGATTAGACGAGAACTTTTGCCTGATGCCAATGTCGTCCGTGTAATTTGCTGAAGCTGGAATCAATTTGCGCCAGACAGTTAATGCAAGACTCCATGCAAATTCTGGCGTAGCAGTTACTTCCTTTAAAAACTGACTATCTCCACGTAGAGAAATGATTTCAATGTCACCACTCGAGTTTGCAAGAGGGCCCAAATGAGTTAGACCCGTTGTTGGCGAGACGACGTACCTTAAATTAGGCAATCTAGACAGCATTGCCTCGTCTATCGGAGTCGTCATGTCAATCCATATACAATTGATATTTTCGACTTCGTTTGAAATTGATGTAATATCGAAGAACGTTATTGGAACTGGGCTAAATACGTGCTTAATTATTGACTCAACACGAAGGTCAGGGCGTAAGCCAATTTTCAAGGATTGCATCGGTATCATTTAGATATTGTATACACATCAAATCGCTGGAAAGTTATAACAAGGGAGGAGAGATTCGTGAGATATGCATTTTTCTTGTATGCCCCCTCACAATTGAATTCATTTGTTAAATCTGGTGTCGTTAGAGAGCTGTTGAAAAGAATCGATCTTGACATTTATTGTACCAAGTCTGAAATGAAAAACGAATTGGTCAACCTTCTAGGGGAAAGAATCAACTTTGTTGAGATTCCTTGGTTGGTGAGGAGAGTATCGGGTTTTCAGCAAATGCTTGCTCTTTGGCGCCACAAGGACAGATCAATGAATCATCTGGTACGTGCTATGGCTAGTTTTGGCAGTAATAGAGAAAGAATAAAATGGAAGTGCGTCGTTGTTTCTGAAATGAACGTTAGTTTTTTCAAGCGGTTTGTCATCAAAATTATGAGCAAGAACCCAAGTTACAGGTCAACAGATCTTCTTCAGAAAACTTTATGGCGAATGCTTGTATTGCCAAAATGGAAGAACACGTTATGGGATGTTGATTCTGTAATCATCCCTTTTAGTGGGCATATCGGCGCTGATTTCGGGACATTAGTGTGGACAAACAAAAAAATCGGGAAAAGAGTGATTGCGGTCCAAGAAAATTGGGACAATCTTTCGACAAAAACATTTATCACAGAAAAGCCAGACTTGTTTTTAGTTTGGGGAAATCAAAGTGCTGCTCACCTCAGAAACGTTCATCGCATGATGAATGTTGAGTCTAGAGTTATAGGAAGTCCACGATTTGATCCATACTTTGCGAAATCGCGTCAAATAAAGCCAAGCGTTTCTCAGCCGTCTGGCGAGCGCCTTAGATTAGAAAACAAGAGTTATGTCTTAGTTGCAGGTACTGGAGATGGAATTGACGATTCCTCATTAGTTGAAAAAACTTATTCGTCAATCCAGAATCTTGAAAAAAAATTTAGGTCAATCCGAATTGTTTACAGGCCACATCCAATGTCTCGGACGAAGATAACTTACGAAGATCTAATTTCAAAGGTACCTAATTTACTTATCGACGAGGGGCCAAACTCAAGAGACTTTGGTCATCATCATGCTTTGGTTGCTAACGCTATCTTAACGATTAATCACTTTTCTACTTTAGCAATAGAATCTGTGATTGCTGGAGTACCAGTTGTAATTCCGCTGTTTCTCGGCCGTGACGAAGCGAATTATCGATACGATCATATTTTGAACGAGTGGCACCACATGATGGGACTTGCACTAATAGATCTCATTAAGACTCCAGCCGACGAAGGAGAATTTTCAGGATATTTAGTGTCAATTCTCAGTCGCCAAGAAAAGCCAACGAAACAAAAAATCGATTGGATTTGCAAAGAAGGAAACTATTTAAAATTGCTATTAGAAGCTATTAAGTGAATTTTAGAATTATCCATCTTAATGTACTTGGATTAACTCGTATATTTCTTGGACCTTCTGTGCCATATCGGATGCAATAAAAAAACGTTTCCTATAATCAAGTTCCCTGACGAGGATACCAGAGTTCTCTAGAGCCCAAGAAACTTTTTCCGCAAGGTCTCGCGGACTTCCTATTTCAAAAAGCCCAGGATAATTTTCCCCCAAAACTTCTATTGCAGTAGGACTACTTGCACAGACGATTGGAAGTGAATGATCCATAGCTTCTACTAAAACCATTCCAAATCCTTCATACCTGCTCGCAAGAATGAATAGATCAGATTCTTTATAGAAGGATTTTGTGTCTTCAACTTTGCCCATCCAAAAAACCCTCTTCTCCAGTTTCAATTCCTTAGAGAGTTTCTGCAACTCGACTCTGTTTTCTCCTTCGCCTAAGACTGAAATCTCAAAATCCATTTCTTGCGAAGCCAACATTGATAAGCCTCGAAGGATTGTTGGGTAATCCTTTTGAGGTACCAAACGTCCAATTGCTAGAAGTTTATGCTTAGTTTGATGTGTACTTGGAACATGCTCCTCATTCTCTGTCGTGAAGTTATATCCATAAGTCACTACATGAAATTCTTTGTTTTTGGCAATTTCATTAGCTTCAATAAGAAAATTTCGAACTGACTTGGAAATTGCAATACCAGCATTAGATTGTTTACTTGAGAATCTGGCAAAAAAACTGGAAATAAACCTAGGCGCCGAATTGAAAAACTTTTCAGCGTTATGACGTGATACGACGAGCGGAATCTTGGTCCCTGACAAAGTCGCAACGAGTTCAGATCTCGGGAGATGTGCATGAACCACGTCTGGCTTGAGCATTTTTAGGTCTCTCTTGAAAAAGAACGACTGTGAGATCAACGAGTTCCCAGCTACCTTGTAGGACCTAACGCCCATCTTTGTGAAGGCCGCTTCAAGCACCGGTTTTCCTTTTAGGTAAAAGACCGTTACTTGGTTACCTATTCTCAATTGCTCTTCGCAGAGTATCAATAATTGATTCTCAGCTCCACCTCGTTCAATAGTTGTTATTAAATGAACGATATTCATAATCAGGCAATTTTGGAATTCAATAGTAAGTTTTTCATCTTTACATTCCAGTTCGACAAGGAGTGATTTTCCAAGGCGATTTTGTAGCGTCTCAAAAGTTCGGCGTGTAAACTAGAAATATCCATGGAAACTACGGTAAGGACTTCATGCACAAGAAATTCAAGAAGATCAACACTGTTTCTATCCGAGGTCTTATACCAGGGTCCAAATTCCCTTAAGTATTCTTGATTCAAAGTAACGACAGGAACCCCGACCAATGTAGCTTCAACCAAGGATTTATCCAATGAACCATGAAAAGCGTGAAGGAATATATCGCTTTTCTCTAGATGAAGAGAAAGTTGAGATCGTAGGCAAGCAGGTAAAATCTCAACTCTGCCAGTGCTTATAGTCTTACCATACGTTTCGATAATTTGTTTTTGGTACGAATCGGAACTTTGATTGGACGGTGAACCGATCACCCGGAGTCGCACTTCAAGATTCAATGCCAACAATTCTTGTACTACTTGAATCAAAATACCAATGTTCTTTGACTTATCAAATCTGCCATAATGAATTAATGTTAAATCCTTAGAAAGTATCTTCGGAGAATATTGAAACATTTTTTCATCGACCATCTGACCTATCAAACGAATCTTCTTTGACTTCAAAGGCATTGAACCTTCAGTACTACTACAAATTAAGTCAACGAATAAAGATGCAATAATCAATCTAAGAGATTTGTGGGCATGTGCATACCAGAGAACTTGTCTTATCCTTCGAACCTTGAAAAAAGTACCGAATAGAACAACCGAAGTCTCTGTCATAAAGTAGAAGACAGCATCAAATGATAACTTCCGAAGAAACAAAATCAAGCTCAAGTATTTTTGTAGAGTTCTAAATTGTGAACTCACGCGAGAAAGATCAACTTGAATAATGATAATCCGATTCTTAGAGTGTGGATCACTAGAATAGGTTTGCAACTCCTTTTCGCCCACTTTTGCAGCTATAACCACCACTTGATCAAAATGTTGTGTTAAAGACTGAATCACGCCAATTTGATGCGAAAATACTTGGCTCGTTTCATCAAACGCATAGGCAAAAATCAGTAGACGTCTCATACAGTGATAGTCTAACCGAATGAAGAAAGACATTTCATTGACAAGAGTGCAGGTACCGATAAAGTGAAGATTTTTCTGCTTAAATGCTGGGAATTAATTCATAAATCAGCGAAACGTAAGATCATTATTATCTCTCTAGTAACTGTAGGACTAAACTTGTTGGACTTTCTTGCGGTGAGTTTAATCGGAGTTGTGGGTGCCCTTGCGTATAGAGGAATTCAAAGTCAGGGGGTAGGAGATAGAACGGCCGCTGTGCTCGAATTTCTCAAAGTTGACAAATTTGAACTTTCTGAGCAAATAGTCATTATAGGACTTGCAGCATTTCTGATGCTCGTTACTAAATCTATACTTGTCTATTACTTCACCAAGAAGATTTATCTTTTTATGAGCTATCAATCAGCGTATCTATCAGAAAAGTTGACTCGGTATATAACTAATTCATCTGTACAAGAAGTTCAAAAGAGAAGTTCCCAAGACTATGCCTTTCACATTATCTCAGGAACAAATCACCTAATGATGGGAGTCGTAGGAACAGCTTTTACAATCATGTCAGATGTCGCTCTCTTTGTATTCCTTATCTCACTCTTGCTGATTGCTGACTTAAAATCAGCTCTCATCTCGGCCTTGATTTTCATTGTAGTAGGAGTGTCATTACATAAGCTGATGCAGAGCAAAGCCTTGAGTCTTGGCAAGAAACTAAAAGAATTGAGCGTAGGTAATAATGAAAGAATTCTCGAATTAACTTCATCTTTTCGCGAAATCGTTACACGAAATACCCAGGGTTTCTATTCAAATGACATCTTCAAAGGAAAAGTTCGAGTAGCGGAGGTTTCTGCGCGACAAAAGATGATGCCTTTGTTTAGCAAGCATTTCATGGAAGTAATGGTTTTTGCAATGTTTTTAGGAATTGCGGGATTACAATTCCTGCTTAATGACACGTCGAGAGCTGTTGGCAATCTCGCCCTCTTTCTGGCAGCATCAACAAGAATTTCACCGGCCGTGCTCAGAATTCAACAAAATTCTGTTCATATTAAAAGTGCTATGGGTGGTGGTGAATCAACCTTAAAGCTTATCGAGACAATTAGTGATAGTACGTTCGAGCTAACCAAAGAAAATATTGAAGAAAGTTTAGTATCGGTTTCTAGTTCCAAAACCAGTTTTGTTCCGAGTGTTGATTTCAAGAATGTGACTTTTCAATATCATACAGAATCCAAAATGAAAATAGAATCCTTGAGTCTTGAGGTCAGGCCTTATCAGTTTGTAGCTTTTGTTGGTCCCTCTGGAGCAGGAAAGAGCACTCTTATCGATCTTCTCTTTGGATTACTTTCTCCTGAAGATGGTGAAGTGCTTATTGGGGGAGTGCCTGCCCGCGCCGCTCTTAAAATTTGGCCCGGAGAATGTGGTTATGTTCCGCAGAATGTCATGATGCATAAGGGGTCGGTCATGTCGAATTTGCTTATGGGGCTTGAGAGGAGCGAGAAAGTTGAAAGGAGGGCCGAAGAATTACTTAAAATGGTTAATATGCATGAAACAGTTATGACGTTAGATGGCGGATACGATGCAACAATTGATGAACGAGGTGGAAATTTAAGCGGGGGGCAAAGACAACGGTTGGGAATTGCAAGAGCATTAATGACAAATCCACGCATCCTTGTTATGGACGAATCAACAAGTATGCTAGATGCAACTTCAGAAAATATAATTACAGACGCACTCTTGAATTTACGTGAAAAAGTCACATTAATTGTAATTGCGCATAGATTATCTACGGTTAAATCAGCAGAGAGACTCTTTTATATTGATGATGGAAAAATTCGTGCTGAAGGGAATTTCGAATCGTTAAGAAATCAGGTTCAGGACTTCGATATTCAGGCAAAACTTATGGGCTTATAGGAGGTGGCAATTGGGTTCCGTAGTCAAAAAGCGCCGTAAGCGCATGGCTAAGAAGAAGCATAAAAAGCTTCTAAAGAAGACTCGTATTCAGCGCAGAAATAAGAAGTAGTTCTTAGAGTTTTATAAGAACTAACTTTTTAGAAATCGAGGTCACCGCGTAGCGGACCTTATTGATTGTGACTATGGCGCTATCTTTAACATTGTTAAGGATGGCGCCATTGTTTAATTTAGGCGTGGGACTATAGGCCCCGACTGAGCAGATTCGATCTTGGCACCCGAAGACCATTCCTTTGCTGTCAATTAAAAGCGGTGAGCCAGGAGTGCCATGCCTTTCAGGAGATAAACTACTTGGGTAGTCATCTTCATTGACAATAAGAAAACGAACTTCATCGGCGTTAGGTAGGCGCAGACCACTAGCAGCAAGCCAAGTGGCTGCAATCCTACTTCCAGAGTTACTTATCGAAACATCGTAACCTGCAACTGCAACACCGTTATCTGGACCATCAAGAGTGCTATAGCTCCAATCTTCTGGATAAATGGAGTTGCGCTTAGCAAGTCTTACTTCACCTTGAGTGGCGACGTTATTTGAGGAGAGCGTCAGAACTGAGTCATAAATTAAATAAACGCTCTTACCACTAGCTACTGCGCTAAGTGAGAAT
>Ga0194118_10003825_pt1 | contig 17057 bp, 19 predicted proteins | sample TA2MahsurfametaG_2_FD_148662 | JGI IMG/M metagenome (GOLD analysis project Ga0194118, IMG submission 148662) | Freshwater microbial communities from Lake Tanganyika, Tanzania - TA2015013 Mahale N5 surface | ecosystem: Environmental > Aquatic > Freshwater > Lake | place: Tanzania: Lake...
CACCCTGGCCACGAAGTCGGCCACGCACTGCTCACCCTTGAAAAACTGGGATTCGGCATCCAGAAGCTGCTCAGAGGCCCAGGGCTGTCGCCCCAGCAGCTGGCGATAGACCGCTTCAATCGCTTCAATCAGCTCGGCCGTGCTGGGGTTACGGGACAGGCACACCACCGGTCCCAGGCTTTGGCGCTTGCTGAATCCCTTTAGATTGGCGGGCTGCAGCGCCTTGGCCATGGCGGCCCCGGGCTGTTGTGCGTTGGCGGTGGCCCCCCCGCTGGAGACCGCTGCATTCAAGCCGTCGATCACGCGACCCACGCTGGCGGCTGTCGCCGTGCTGGGGGCGGGGGCATAACCGGTGGCACCGCTGCTCCAGTTGGTGGTAATGCCGCCGCCGGGTTGCCAGCGGGGTGTACTCCAACTCCGGGCGGGGGACGGTGGGATTCGCAGCGACGAGGGCCCCCCGGGGTTGCTGGTGGCAGGGGCCAGGGTCACGCCGCCGGTGAGGGTGGCACTCCAGCCGCCGCGGATCACCGCGCTACGTCCTGCCAGGTTGCGTTCGGTGAGGCTGCCGGTGCCGCGGAAGTCGGACGGAGGGGTGACTTCGGGGCGGATGCGGGGGGTGGTGTCGGCGTAGGCCGCTGCGTTGAAGGCGCGCTTGAGGGCAGGGACCCGGCGGGTGTTCAGATCGGTCGGGGTGATGAAGCGCTCGTAGGGAACGGTGTCTTCCCCGAAGGCTTCCGAGTACTCCACGCTGTTGAGCATGGCGTCGACCACGCCGTAGAAACCCTTACGGGCGGCCACGTCGAAGTAAGCATCGATCTCCCAGCGGCCGAAGGTGGGTCGGCCGAGCAGGCGGCGGTGCATCACCTCGATCGCTTTACAGATGTAAAGCCCGCTCCAGTAGCGGCGACGGAAGGCATCGCTGCGGGCCACCTGGCGCACGAACTCGCGCAGGCTCAGGTCGCCGTTCTCGAGCTTGATCTCTTCAACCTTGTTCTGCTCACCGGCGTAGCCGGTGTTGCCGAGCACTTGCACGTACACGGCGCGGATCACCGCCTGGGTGCTCGCCTCGGTGTTGCGGATGCTCGGCTGGCCGCCGCGGCGGGGCACCGAATTGCCGCCCGTGGCGATCTGCTGCAGGCGCACCACCTTGGGCCCCAGCTTGCGCGGGGTTGATGCCCGGAACTGCGGGCTGTTCATCTGGCCGGGCTGACGCATGCCATTGCCCACCAGGATGCGGCGCGTGTCGTAGCGGATCGGGGCGGGACGGGTTCCCACGTTGGCCGTGCCCGACGGGAAGATCGCGCCGTAGGTGAGGCCCAGCGGATCGTTGCCGCCGCCGTAGGGGTGCTGATCGGCGTAGGGCTGGCGGTAGCTGGCGTAGAGGGTGACGTATTGCGGTGCACCTTCAAATGGTGCGCTGAAGCGGAACAGCTTGCGGTTGGAACCCCAACCGGCGCTCTCCTGGGCTTCTTCGCCGATGTCGCGCAGGTAGGGAACGGTTTCCTCCCCGAATACCTGGGCGTATTCCATGCTGTTCACCAGCGAATCCACCAGACCCTTGAGGCCCTGGGCGGACACGATGTCGAAGTAGCGGGTGAACTCCTCACGGGAGCTGATGCCCCGGCCGAGGAAGTGGCGGAAGGCCAGCTCCACCACCCGGCTGTTCACAAAACGACCGTAAAACTGCTGCTGGTACTCCTTGCTGTGGCCCAGGGAGCGGATGAACTCCCGCATGGAGATGTCGCCCTGGCGCACCTGGGTGGCTTCCACCGGGCAGGGCATCTGACTGTAGGCCTTGGCGATGTCGCGCTCGAACACCTGGCGGTAGGCGGCGCGCACCACTTCGGCTTTCTGGGCACCGCTCATGCCCGGCTTCATGTTGAAGCGCTGGGCCTTGCCCTGGGCTGCGAGGGCATAGATCGCCGGCAGCTGCAGACCCTGGTTTTCGGGGCTGCCCAGACGCTGGCGCGGCGAGGGAGTGGGAACCGCGAGCTCCTCGAGCAGCACGTTGAAGCTGTCGATCAGCAGTTGGCGCGCTTCGGGAAGATCCTTGAGCAGCTCGGCCGCGCCGGCGCGCATTTCCTGAAGAGCCACGTTGGTGGCGGCCAGGGAGCAGCCCTTTTCGAGCACATCGCGTAGGCCGCGGGTGTTCACCCGCAGGATGCTCGGGTCGCCGGCCACCACGGCGTAACCCACGTAACGCAGGAACCAGGCCAGGTCGCGGATCGACTTCTTCATCCGCTCGGTGCCGTAGCGGGCCACCGAGATCGGGCTGAAGCCGGTTGGCAGCACCACGCGCACATCGGCGTCACCACCGGCGCCTTCGAGCAGCCGGGTGAGTGCATTGCCGCGCTTGCTGCCGCCGCTGGCGCCGGCAAAGGTTCGCACCGACTGCTGGAAGGCGGCCTGGTCGGTGGCCAACGGTGTGGAACCGGTCGCCGCGACGGGCGTCAGCGGCGCGTCGAGATAGGAGAGCGGTGTGCCCCCGGCAAAGATGCGACTGGCCGCTCGGGCCACGATCGCCTCGGCATTGGCGGAAACACGGCGCGCAGCCTCAACCCGCAGCTGACCGCTCTGGAAGAACGTCACCAGGGTGTTCAGCTCGCCGCCATCAAGGAAGCGGTCCTGCTGTTCCGCCTCGCGGACGCTGGAGAGCGGCAGGGTGTCGTAGCGCTGAGGAGCAACCCTGCTGCTGCCGCTGCTGGCGGTCACAGTCATGGAGGAGAGCGAACCGGGCCAAGGCACGTTACGGCTGGCCCTCTGGCCTCCCGGCGGCCCATGAACAAATGTTTGCAGCCGAGCCCGAACCCGGACCTTTCGGCCCCCCGAGCCATGAAAAGCTCGCTCGGTTGCGGAGTTGCTCCTGCGCCATGACCCAGGCCCCGGCTGATGCCGCCACCCCAGTGGTGAGCGCCTTTTACGACCGATTCCCCTATCCCGGTGATCCCCTGCAGGACGGTCCACCGCCGGGATACAACTGGCGTTGGTGCGTGGATGCGGCCTATGCCGCCTGCACCGGTGCGGTGGCGCCCCGCGCGGCCGATGGAGCTCCCCTCAGGGTGCTTGATGCCGGCTGCGGCACGGGTGTGAGCACGGATTACCTGGCTCATCTCAATCCCGGCGCCGAGATCCTGGCGGTGGATATTTCGCCGGGAACGCTCGAGGTGGCCCGCGAGCGCGTGCGCCGCTCCGGCGGCCACGAGCGGGCGCGGGTGCGCATCGAAAACCGCAGCCTGCTGGAGCTGGAGGGTGAAGGCCCCTTCGACTACATCAATTCCGTTGGGGTGCTGCACCACCTGCGGGAGCCGGAGGCCGGGCTGAAGGCCCTGGCAGCGCTGCTCAAGCCTGGGGCGCTGCTGCATCTCTTCCTGTATGCCGATGGCGGCCGCTGGGAGATCCACCGAACCCAGCGGGCTCTCACCGCCATGGGCGTGGGCACGGGTGAGGAGGGGCTGCGGCTCGGGCGGCAGCTCCTGGCTGCCTTGCCGGAGCACAACCGGCTGCGCCGGCACCATGAGCAGCGCTGGGCGATCGATTGCGCGGCGGATGCCAACTTCGCGGATATGTATCTCCACCCCCAGGAGACCAGCTACAACCTCGAGCGGCTGATGGCCTTCGTGGCGTCTGCCGATCTGGAGTTCGCCGGTTTCTCCAATCCCCAGGTGTGGGATCCGGCTCGGCTGCTGCAGGGCGAACTGCTCGAGCGCGCTCAGGCCCTGCCGCCCTTGCAACAGTGGCAGCTGATCGAAGACCTCGACCCCGACATCAGCCACTTCGAGTTTTTCCTGGCCAAGCCCCCCCTGCGTTGCTGGAACTGGGATAACGATGCAGCGCTGTTGGCGGCTGCAGGCCAGCGCAATCCCTGCCTGTGGGGATGGCCGGGCTCAGCGTTGCTCGATTCCGATATGGCACCGCTGGATCTGAGCGCCGATGGATTGGCCCTGATGCAGGCGCTGGAGCAGGCCCCGGCAGACACGCCCATCGGCCGCTTGGCCCTGGGCTGGCCTGAGGGGCAGATCGCCGCTGTGGCAAGGGAGTTGCTGGTCCAGCGGGTGCTGCTGCTTCAGCCGGGTGTGGGCGGCGCTGCGTGATAGATTCCGCGCGCCTTTTCAGAGCGCAGGAGCCCTTGCTGGCAACCCCCCCGCTCCCTCACAACGACAACGCTTCAACCGAGGCGATGCACGGTGAGGGCGAGGATCTGCCGGCGGATCCGACGACGGCGGTTGAGGCGGCCTCCCAGGCTGCCGCTGCCCCCTCCGACGACTACCTGCGCCTCCAGCGGCGTCTGCTCCTGGCCACCTTGATCGTTTCCGCCATTGCGGTGCTGATCACGGCCCTGGCTTTCAACCTTCACATCGCCGGCTCTCTGCTGGTGGGTGCACTGGGCGGTTTGCTCTATCTGCGGCTTCTGGCTCGCAGCGTGGGCAAGCTCGGCAACGGTGCCAAGAAGGTGGGCAAGACGCAGCTGCTTGTGCCCGTGGTGTTGGTGCTGGCCTCGGCCCGCCTTCCCCAGCTGGAGCTCCTGCCGGCCTTGCTCGGCTTCCTGCTCTACAAACCGGCCTTGATTCTTCAGGTTCTGCTCGATTCCTGAGCTGACCTCTCCCTGAACCGTCGCTCTGGCGACACCGAACGCACAACCCGATGGGTTTCTTGCCACTCGCTCTTCCCTTTGCCGAACTTGAGGTGGGTCAGCACCTCTATTGGCAGCTGGGCAACCTCAAGATCCACGGCCAGGTGTTTCTCAGCTCCTGGGTGGTGATTGGTGCTCTGCTGGCCTTTGTGCTGGTGGGCAGCCGCAAGATGGAGCGCGATCCGCGCGGCATGCAGAACCTGCTCGAGTTTCTGTGGGATTACATCCGTGATCTCGCCCGCGAACAGATCGGCGAGAAGGCGTACCGCGATTGGCTGCCCTTCATCGGCACCCTGTTCCTGTTCATCTTCGTGTGCAACTGGGGCGGCGCCCTGGTGCCCTGGAAGCTGATTCATCTTCCTGAAGGTGAGCTCGGCGCTCCCACCGCCGATATCAACACCACCGTGGCTCTGGCCCTTCTGGTGTCGCTGGCTTACTTCTATGCCGGCCTGAGCCGCAAAGGATTCCGGTACTTCGAGTACTACGTGGAGCCAACGCCGATCATGCTCCCGTTCAAGATCATCGAAGACTTCACCAAGCCTCTGTCGCTGTCGTTCCGTCTGTTCGGAAACATCCTGGCCGACGAACTGGTGGTGGCTGTGCTGGCGTTCCTGGTTCCTCTGCTGGTGCCCCTGCCGGCCATGTTCCTTGGCCTGTTCACCAGCGCTATTCAGGCTCTCATCTTCGCCACCCTCGCCGGTAATTACATCGGTGAAGCGGTGCACGAAGAGCACCACTGAGGCTCGTCCTCAACCCCGCCAGAGCGGGTCACTCGCTCTGGCAAACTCCTTGCGCGCAGGTCCGGCACGATCCGGGCCCATCTCGAGTCAATCCGAGATGTCCCAGGCGCAGGGATAACGTCCCGGTCCCCGTCCGCGCTCTCCCAGCGCCCTACATCCTTCGTTCCACCATGGATTCCATCACCTCTGCTGCGTCTGTGATCGCAGCTGGTCTGGCTGTCGGCCTCGGCGCCATCGGCCCTGGTATCGGTCAGGGCACCGCAGCCGGTTCCGCTGTTGAAGGCATCGCTCGTCAGCCCGAGGCCGACGGCAAGATCCGCGGCACCCTGCTGCTGTCCCTGGCCTTCATGGAGGCTCTCACCATCTACGGCCTCGTGGTCGCACTGGTGCTGCTGTTCGCCAACCCCTTCGCCGGCTGATCGCGCCTGAGGTGAGCGGAGGCCTGGCTTAGCCGGGTCTCCGCACTCGTTTCACCTCTCTGCATCCGCACGCGACCGCTTTCCACCGCCCGCACCCCCGCCTCATGACCAGCTGGCTCCTGCTTGGTGCAACGGAGGGAGGTCTGTTTGACCTCGATGCCACCCTGCCGCTGATGGCGGTGCAGGTGGTTCTCCTCACCTTCATTCTCAACGCCCTGTTCTTCCGCCCCGTTGGTCGGGTTGTGGAGGAGCGCGAGGGCTACATCACCACCAGCCGTGCCGAGGCCAAGCAAAAGCTGGCTCAGGTGGAGCGTCTGGAAGCGGATCTGCGTGAGCAGCTCAAGGAGGCCCGCAAGGCCACCCAACAGCTGATTCAGGAAGCGGAACAAGATTCCGACAAGCTTTATCGCGATGCTCTGGCGACTGCCACAGCTGAAGCGAATGCCTCCCGCGAAGCCGCGCGTCGTGAGATCGATGCCCAGCGGGAAGCAGCCCTTGGCCAGCTCAAGGGCGACGCCGAGAAGCTCGGTGACCTGATCGTCGACCGTCTGCTGGCCGCCAAATGACTTTCCCAAGCCTCTTCGCCAACCACGGTGGCTTTGGTCTGAACCTCAACGTGTTCGAGACCAACATCATCAACCTGGCGATCGTCATCTTCGCCCTCTACAAGTTCCTGCCCAACTTCCTGGGCGGCATCCTCGAGCGGCGTCGGGCGATCATCCTGGCCGACCTCAAAGATGCTGAAGAGCGTCTGGCCAGTGCCACCACGCAGCTCTCTCAGGCTCAGAAAGACCTGGCCGAGGCTCAGCAGAAGGCTGAGCAGATCCGTGCCGACGGCAAGGCCCGTGCCGAAGCCATCCGCTTCGAAAGCGAGAAGCGCACCATCGATGAGATGGCTCGCCTCAAGCAGGGTGCCGCTGCCGATATGGATGCTGAAGCCGCACGCGTGAGCAACCAGCTGCGTCGTGAAGCCGCCCGCCTGGCCATCGAAAAAGCTCTGGCCACGCTCCCCGGCAAGCTCAGCGCTGAAGCACAGGCCCAGCTGGTCAGCCAGTCCATCAACACCCTGGGGAACGCCTGATGCCGCTGCTCAACACGATCACCACCCCCTACGCCGAAGCCTTCCTGCAGGTGGCCGAGAGCCGCCAGGAAGTGGATCAGGTGGTGGATCAGGCCAAGGCCGTTCTCGCCCTGTGGCACGAATCTCCCGAACTGCGCCAGGCCATGGCCTCGCCCGTTCTTGAAGTGGATGCCAAAAAGGCTGCTCTCGAGAAGCTGTTCACCGATCAGCTCACTCCCTCCTTCCTCAACCTGCTGAAGCTGCTGGCTGATCGCCAGCGCATCGGCGTGCTCGATGCCGTGCTCGACCGCATGCTCGAGCTCTATCGCGAGCAGCGCAACATCGCGCTCGCCAATGTGACCTCGGCCACCGCTCTGAGCGAAGAGCAGCAGGCCGAGCTCAGCAAGAAGGTTCAGGCCGTGGCCGGTACCGACAAGCTGGAGATTCAAGTCTCTGTGGATCCGGATCTGATCGGCGGCTTCGTCGTGAAGGTTGGCTCCAAGGTGATTGACGCCAGCCTCGCGGGTCAGGTGCGTCGCCTCGGATTGGCGCTGGCCAAGGTGGGCTAGCCCCGCACCCGAATTCCTTTCCTCACACCCCGTCCTCATCTTTCTCGCCTCCCATGGTTTCCATCCGCCCCGACGAGATCAGCGCGATCCTCAAGCAGCAGATCGCTGATTACGACAAGTCGGTTTCCGTCAGCAACGTCGGCACCGTGCTGCAGATCGGCGACGGTATCGCCCGCATCTATGGCCTCGATCAGGTCATGGCCGGTGAGCTGGTGCAGTTCGAAGACGGCACCGAGGGCATTGCTCTGAACCTCGAGGACGACAACGTCGGCGCGGTGCTGATGGGCGAGGGCCGGGGCATCCAGGAAGGCAGCACGGTGAAGGCCACCGGCAAGATCGCCTCCGTGCCCGTGGGCGACGCGATGCTGGGTCGTGTGGTGAACCCCCTGGGTCTGCCCATCGACGGCAAGGGTGACATCGCCACCAGCGAGACCCGTCTGATCGAGTCGATGGCGCCTGGCATCATCCAGCGCAAGTCGGTGCATGAGCCCATGCAGACCGGCATCACCGCGATCGACGCGATGATCCCCATCGGCCGCGGCCAGCGCGAGCTGATCATCGGCGACCGCCAGACCGGTAAGACCGCCATCGCGATCGACACGATCATCAACCAGAAGGGCGAAGACGTTGTTTGCGTCTACGTGGCTGTGGGCCAGAAGGCCGCTTCTGTGGCCAACGTGGTGGAAGTGCTGCGCGAGAAGGGCGCTCTTGACTACACCATCGTGGTGGCGGCCAACGCCTCCGAGTCGGCTGCCCTGCAGTACCTGGCTCCCTACACCGGCGCAGCGATTGCTGAGTCGTTCATGTACAAGGGCAAGGCCACCCTCGTCATCTATGACGACCTCACCAAGCAGGCTCAGGCTTACCGCCAGATGTCGCTGCTGCTGCGTCGTCCCCCCGGTCGTGAGGCCTACCCCGGCGACGTGTTCTATTGCCACAGCCGTCTGCTCGAGCGTGCCGCCAAGCTGAGCGACGCTATGGGTAAAGGCTCGATGACCGCCCTGCCGATCATCGAAACCCAGGCCGGTGACGTGTCGGCCTACATCCCCACCAACGTGATTTCGATCACCGATGGTCAGGTGTTCCTGAGCTCCGACCTGTTCAACTCCGGTCTGCGCCCCGCCATCAACGTGGGTATCTCGGTGAGCCGTGTGGGTGGTGCAGCCCAAACCAAGGCCATCAAGAAGATCGCCGGCACCCTGAAGCTCGAGCTGGCTCAGTTCGACGAACTCGCCGCCTTCTCCCAGTTCGCCTCCGATCTCGACGCCGCCACCCAGCAGCAGCTGGCCCGCGGTAAGCGTCTGCGCGAGATCCTCAAGCAGCCCCAGTTCAGCCCCCTGATCCTGGCTGAGCAGGTGGCCGTGGTGTACGCCGGCGTGAAAGGCATGATCGACGAAGTGCCCGTGGAGTCGGTGGTTCAGTTCTGCCGCGAACTGCGCGAGTACCTCAAGAGCAACAAGGCCGAGTTCATCAACAAGGTGCAAACCGAGAAGCAACTCAGTGATGAAGCTGAGGCCATGCTCAAGGACGCCATCAACGAAGTGAAGTCGTCGATGCTGGCTGCGGCCTGATCCTGACGGTTAACCCGGAGAACCCCTTCCATGGCGAACCTTAAGGAGATCCGCGACAGGATCAGTTCCGTTAAGAACACCCGCAAAATCACCGAGGCCATGCGCCTGGTGGCCGCCGCCAAAGTGCGCCGTGCCCAGGAGCAGGTGCTGCGCAGCCGGCCGTTTGCCGACCGGCTGGCCCGGATTCTGGAAAACCTCCAGACCCGCATGCAATTCGAGTCGGTGGATGCTCCCCTGCTCGAAAGCCGCGACGTGAGCACCATCACCCTGCTCGCCGTCACCGGTGACCGCGGTTTGTGCGGTGGCTACAACGCCAACATCATCAAGCGCACCGAACAGCGTCACGCTGAGCTCACCGCTCAGGGTTACAAGGTTGATCTGGTGTTGATTGGCCGCAAGGTGGCCACCTACTTCCAGAATCGCGCCAGCCAGTACACCATTCGCGCCACCTTCATGGGGCTCGAGCAGGTGCCCAATGCTTCTGAAGCGGGCAAGATCGCCGAGGAAGTGCTGGCTGAGTTCCTCTCCGGCAGCACCGATCGCGTGGAGATCATCTTCACCAAGTTCATCAACCTGGTGAGCTCCAAGCCGGTGTCGCAGACCCTGCTGCCTCTGGATCCTCAGGGCATCGCCAGCCCGGATGATGAGATCTTCCGTCTCACCACCCGTGATGGTCAGCTGGGTGTGGAGAAGGGAACGGTTGCCAACGACCAGCCTGCCCTTCCCTCGGATCTGGTGTTTGAGCAGACGCCCGAGCAGCTGCTCAATGCGCTGCTCCCGCTGTATCTGCAGAACCAGTTGCTGCGTTCCCTCCAGGAAGCCGCTGCTTCTGAGCTCGCCAGCCGGATGACGGCTATGAACAATGCGAGCGACAACGCCAAGGCCCTCGCCAAGACGTTGACCCTCGACTACAACAAGGCCCGCCAGGCCGCCATTACCCAGGAAATCCTGGAAGTGGTGGGTGGTGCGGCTGCCATGGCCTGAGCTCTCGCAGCCAGCAAAAAGCCTCGTCGGTTGGTCGCCGCCGCTTTGCGGATGCGACCATCCCGGCGAGCTTTTTTGCTGGCTGGGCGTGGGGGGACGGTGGCGGGGAGGATGAACGCAGCGACGCGTTAGCAATGGAACTCCAGGCCTTGTTTCCGCTGGCGTTGGCGCGGGTGCAGTTGCGGTTGGATCCTTGGGATCTGGCGCTCCTGATGCAGGAGGTGTTGGCGCTTCGGGGTGAGGCGGAGGGGAATCCGGAGCCGGGTTGTGCCTGGACGGGGGACATCAATGGCATCTGGCAGGTGCATCGGCTCGAGGCGTTTGCGGCGATTACGGCGGAGGTGGAGCGGCAGGCCTGGAGCTATCTCGAACAGCTCGGTTTTCGTGCCGGCAGCGTGGCGCTGCATGTGCAGCGGGCTTGGCCGGTGGTGAGTGAGGCGGGGCAGGTGGTGGGGCGTCATCACCATCCCAACGCTCATCTGAGTGCGGTGCTGTATCTCAACGGTGATGGCACTGGCCGCTGTGGTTGCCTGCGGCTCTTTCCGCCGCGGCAGCCGAATGAATTGGTGCCGGGGTTGGCGGTGGGTCACGGCGAGCCGATCGATAGCGCCTCGGCCGGTGGCCGGCAGTGGAACGCTCCTTGGCTTGATGTGGCACCGCAGGCGGGCTTGCTTGTGCTGTTTCCTGCCCGCACCGACCACGCCGTGACGGCCAATGAGGATGACGACGATCTACGCCTTTCACTGGCCTTTGATCTGGCATTGACGGCGCCGCTGGCTGAACCCGGCGATCCAGCGCCACCGGAATACCTCGCCCCCCATCCCGCCCAATGGAGCGCGGTGGCTGCGCCCGCCTAGCGGTTCGGCGATCCGGGACAATGAACGGCCACGAGCACCAGCTGCCGCTGCGCCCCATGAGCGACACCTTCACCGTTGTCTGTGAGATCAACGGCACCAGCCACAGCTTCAGCTGCAGCGCTGAGCAAACCGTGTTGGCAGCAGCCGAGGCGGCCGGCGTGGATCTGCCCAGCTCCTGCTGCTCGGGCGTGTGTACCACCTGCGCCGCGCGCATCCATGAGGGCAGCGTGCATCAGCCCGATGCCATGGGCGTGAAGGCTGAGCTGCAGGAGCAGGGCTATGCGCTGCTGTGTGTGGCCTTCCCGCGCAGCGACCTCAAGCTCACGGCCGGCCAGGAAGACGCTCTCTACGAAGCCCAGTTCGGTCAGTACCAGAAGTGAGCGGCGTGCAGCTGCGGCCCTTGCTGTTGCAGCTGGAGCGCCAGAGCGGCTCCCTGCGGGAGCAGGTGGAAGCGGCGGTTGGCGCCCATGGCACGCCACTGCGCTGGGCGATCACCGCAGTTCAGCAACGGCCCGAGATGCCGCCGTTGCTTCAGATCGAGGCGGTGGTGCTCAGCGATGGCACTTCGGAGGCGTCTGACGCGTGATCAGCACGGCTCCTCCTCTGCCCACACTGTTGGTGATCCCCACCGGCATTGGCTGTGCCGTGGGCGGCTACGCCGGCGATGCCTTGCCGGCGGCACGCCTGCTGGCGGCGGCCAGCGGCTGCCTGATCACCCATCCCAACGTGATGAACGGTGCGGCCCTCTATTGGAGCGATCCGCGCATCCACTACGTGGAGGGATCCAGCCTCGATCGCTTCGCAGCGGGGGAGCTGCTGCTGCAGCCGGTTCGCCAGCAGCGGGTGGGCCTGCTGCTGGATGCCGGCATTGAGCCGGAGTTGCGGCAGCGCCATCTGCAGGTGGCCGATGGTTGCCGCGCCACCCTTGGCCTCGACATCGGGCCGGTGGTGATCACGGATCGCCCGCTGGAGGTGAGCCTCAGCCTTGGTGCCAGCGGCGTGAGCTGGGGGCAACTGGGGCAGCCTGAGGCGCTGCTGCGGGCTGGCCGGCAGCTCAAAGCCGCCGGAGCTACAGCCATCGCCGTGGTAGCCCGCTTCCCCGACGACTCTGATAGCGAAGCCTTGGCGGCCTACCGCCAGGGCAGCGGCGTGGATGCGTTGGCCGGCGCTGAGGCCGTGATCAGCCACCTGCTCAGCCGCGAGCTGGGGTTGCCCTGCGCCCATGCCCCGGCCCTCAGCCCGCTGCCGCTCGATCCTGATCTCGACCCCCGTGCGGCCGGCGAGGAGCTGGGCTTCACCTTCCTGCCTTGCGTGTTGGTGGGTTTGAGCCGGGCACCGGATCTGTTGCCTGCGGCGACTCCTCCTTGTGGGGGAGGGGCAGGTTCACCATCTCTAGGGATTGAGGCGGTGGGAGCTGTGATTGCTCCGGCGGGCGCCCTCGGCGGCGCTGCGGTGCTGGCTTGCGCGGAACGCGGCATTCCCGTGATCGCCGTTCATAATCCCTGTCTGCTGGAGGTCACGGCTGAGGCGCTGGGGCTTGAGGTGATCGCAGCCTCCAGCACCAGCGAGGCGGCGGGGTTGGTGTTGGCGCTGCGCGAGGGCATTGCTCCTGCGGCCCTGCGCCGGCCGTTGCCTCCTTTGCGGCGGCAGGACTGATGGCGGGCTTTGGCGCCAAAGGGCCAGACCCGCAGCAGCGATGCCCCTGCGGTGGCGGCAGCGAGGCTGCCAGCTACGCCCGTTGTTGCCGCCCGCTGCACCGGCAGGAGCGAGCCGCCGCCACAGCGGAGCAGCTGATGCGCTCGCGCTACAGCGCCTTTGCCCTGGCTGAGATCGAGTACCTGCTGCGCACCCAACCCTCGGAGGAGCCCATGCCGGCCCGGCGCCGCTCGCTGGAGGCCAGCTGCCGCAAGCTGCGTTGGGTTGGTTTGGAGATCGTGGCCACGGAGGCCGGCGGGCCGCATGATCTCGAGGGCACCGTGACCTTCCTCGCCCACTACAGCGCCGCCGGGAAGCGGGGAACCCTGCGGGAGTGCTCCCGCTTTGGCCGCGAGGCTGGCCGCCCGGATGGCGCCTGGCTCTATCTCGAAGCGATCGAGCTCAGTGAGTGAGCCCTGTGCAGATCCGATCGAGCACCGACGCGCAGCGAGTGCTTGATCGGGCCATGCATTCACCGCTCAAGGTTTCCAGCCAGAGCTCGCCGGTGCTGGCGATGTCGCTCCAGTCGGCCCACACGCGCATGTAGTCGTTCACGCGGCGGCCGGAGCAGGGCCGCTCGAAGGCCATCAGGGTGCGGTGGTCCGGTTGTTCCACCTCAAGCCCCAGCTGCTCCAGCAGCGGGCGCAGCAGCTCGCCTGGGGAGCGGGAGCCGTGGAAGGGAACGAGGGCGCGGCAGTAGGCCATGGCATCGAAGAAGCCGTGCTTGCAACGGCTCACCTCAACGTATGGATGGCGCGGCTCAGGGTTCCCCGCCTGCTCAGATTGTTTTCCACTCCGAGGCCTCAGCTCAGGCAGGCCATCGGATGGCGCGTGGGTAGCCCCAGGGCCTTGGCCACGCCTGGATGGCACACCGATCCCGCCACCGTGTTCAGCCCAGACACCAGCTCCGGTCGATCGGTGACGGCTTCCACCAGGCCCCGGCCCGCCACAGCCGCGATGTAGGGGAGGGTGACGCTCACCAGCGCTTCGGTGGAGGTGAACGGCACGGCACCGGGCATGTTGCCCACGGCGTAGTGCTGCACGCCGTGAACGCTGATCACGGGATGGGTGTGGGTGGTTTCGCGGCTGGTGGCGATGCAGCCCCCCTGATCGATCGCCACATCCACGATCACCGAGCCCGGCTGCATCTGCGCCACCAGGGCTTCCTCCACCAGGGTGGGTGCCCGATCGCCCGGCAGTAGCACCGCGCCGATCAACAGATCGGCGGAGGGCACGAGCCGCTCCAGCAGGCCGCGGCTGCTCACCAGGCTCACCAGGCGACCCTGCCGCTGATTCTCCAGGCGGCGCAGCCGCTCGGGGGAGAGATCGAGCAGGAACACCTCTGCATCCATGGCGGCGGCCAGGCGGGCGGCATTCCAACCCACGCTGCCGGCACCCAGCACCACCACCCGGGCTGGCCGCACGCCGGTGCAGCCTCCAATCAGCACGCCACGCCCGCCCTGGGGGTGCTCCAGCAGGCGAGCTCCCACCTGCGCCGCCAGGCGGCCGGCGATCTCACTCATCGGCGCCAGCAGCGGCAGGCTGCCATCGGCGAGCTGCACGGTTTCGTAGGCGATGGCGGTGGTGCATGCCTCCAGTAGGGCGCGGCCTACGGCGGGGTAGGCCGCCAGATGCAGGTAGGTGAACAGCACCAGATCCGGGCGCAGGAAGGCGAATTCCTCGGCCTGCGGCTCCTTCACCTTCACCACCAGGTGGGCAGCCCAGGCTTCTGCCTGGCTCACCAGGGCGGCACCGGCGGCGGCAAAGGCCTCATCGCTGATGCCGGCGCCGCTTCCCGCACCCTGCTCGATGCGCACCTGCAGACCGTGGCTCACCAGCTCGCGCACCGCATCGGGCGTGAGCGCTACCCGCCGCTCATCGGGCTTGATCTCCCGCGGCACGCCAATGCTGGCGATCGGGGCGATGGTGGCGGCCATGGCGCGATCGCGGTGGCGGATCGCCCTTCAGCTTGGCGCCGCTGGCAGGGATTGACCACAACAAAGTGATTACGATGTGATTACGTCGAAATTTGGCGATGAGGGCGAGGCTGGTTCCAATCGGCAATTCCCGCGGCGTTCGTTTGAGTAAGCCGCTGCTGCAGCAAGCAGGCCTTGTGGACGAGGTGGAGATCGCGATCGAGGCCGGTGTGCTCACGATTCGCCCTGCAGCTCCTGCTGCTCCAGTACGCCAGGGGTGGGCGGAAGCCGCTGCATTGAGCTCTCAAGCGGGTCTGATCGATCCGCCGGATGCCATCCGCTTTGACGATGAGGACTGGCAGTGGTCGTGAGCCGTGGTGATGTCTTCCTGGTGGAGCTCAATCCCACGCAAGGGCAGAAGATTCGCAAGACCAGGCCATGCGTGGTGGTTTCACCGGATGAACTCAATGCCCATCTGGGCACCTTCATCATTGCCCCGCTCACGTCGGGCAGTTTTAGTTATCCGTATCGCGTTGCCTGCAGCTTTGAGGGCAAGCAGGGGCATGTGGTGCCTGATCAGTTGCGCACGGTGGATCGCATCCGGCTTGTGAAAAAGCTCGGGCGGCTGGATCCAAGCACCATGCAGCGGGTGCTTGAGGTGTTGCAGGAGATGTTCGCGCCCTGATTGTGTTCAGTCGCGCCCTGGATGTGAGCTCGCCTGATGGGTGCTTCCCTAAGCCGCAGCGATCGGCATCCGCCAGCCGCTGCCAAAGGAGCGCTGGCTGAGCTTGAGCACGGGTGGGGCCTGGCGGCGTTTGAATTCGGCGCGGCGCAGCAAGCCCATCACCCGATGGGCCAGGGCCGCATCAACGCCCCGTGCGATCAGCTCTTCGGGGCTTTGATGGTCTTCCAGGAGCGACTGCAGCAGCGGGTCGAGCACGCTGTAATCCGGCAGCGAGTCGCTGTCGCGTTGGTCGGGGCGCAGTTCAGCGCTGGGGGGTTTCTCGCGGATGGCGGCGCCCACCAGCTCGCCGGTGGCCGGTAGGCCGAGCGCAGCACGGCAGTGGGCTGAGGCCTCTGAATCGATCCAGGCGCAGAGGCGGAACACGCTGGTTTTGTAGAGATCGCCAATCACGGCCAGCCCGCCGTTCATGTCGCCATAGAGGGTGCAATACCCCACGGCCAGCTCACTTTTGTTGCCCGTGGAGAGCAGCAATTGCCCCTGCTGGTTGGCCACAGCCATCAGCAGCGTGCCGCGGATCCGCGATTGCAGGTTTTCGGCTGTTAATCCCGCGGGCTCACCGCCCAGAGGTGAGCTGAGCGCTGCATCAAAACTCGCCATCAAGGGCTCGATCGGCACCGTGTGCGTGGCGATGCCGAGGCGATCGGCGAGGGCGAGGGAGTCGTGGATGGATCCCTCCGAGCTCCAAGGTGAGGGCATGAGGAGCGCCTGAACGTTCTCCGCGCCCAAGGCCGCGGCCGCGATCGCGGCCACCAGGGCCGAATCGATGCCGCCGCTCAGCCCCAGCAGCGCTTTGCTGAAACCGCATTTGCGGGCGTAGTCGCGCACCCCGAGCACCAGGGCGCGCAACAACAGCTCATCCGCTGCGGGTAGGGCGGGTGTGTCTGCGGCCGAAGCGGAGGCCACCGCCGCTGATCCTGCATCCCAGAGGCCCAGGTCAGCCTCGGCAAAGTTCAGCTGGTGGATCACCGCGCCAGAGGCGCCGGTGATGAAGCTGCCGCCATCGAACACCAGCTCGTCGTTGCCTCCCACCTGGTTCACGTACACCACTGGGCAGCGCAGCCGGCGGGCCGCGGCGGCGGCCAGCTCACGCCGCAGCTGAGCTTTGCCGCTGCCGAAGGGTGAAGCCGAGAGGTTCAGCAGCAGATCGGGTTGCAGTGCCTGCAGATCGGCCACGGGATCGTCCCCGAGCAGGCGCTGCTGGTGCAGCGCTTCTTCCACCCACAGGTCTTCGCAGATGGTGATGCCGAGGCGCCAGCGGCGGCCCTGGCGATCGAGCTCCAGCAGGCAGGGCTCGTCGGCCGGGCGGAAATAGCGCCGCTCATCGAACACGTCGTAGCTGGGCAGCAGGCGCTTGCGGGCTACCACCCTCCAGCTGCCCGGCTCCACCAGCGCGGCGGCGTTGAACAGATCGGGCGTTTGCCGATCGGCTGTGGGCTCGCTCACGCCCAGCAGCAGGGCAAGCCCCTGCGGCAGCTCGGCGGCCAGCTGGTCCAGCGCCTGCTGCTCTTGGTGGCGCAGGGCCGGGCGCAGCAGCAGATCGCGCGGTGGATAGCCCCAGAGCGCCAGCTCCGGCGCCACCACCAGATCAGCGCCTGCCGCTGCGGCCTTGCGGCAGGCCTGCAGGATCTGCTCGCCATTGCCCGTCAGGTCGCCCACCAGCGGGTTGATCTGGGCGAGAGCGAGACGCATCAGCGGGGGGAATGGGAGGGCTGCTGCCCCAGGCCGTAGAGATTGTGACGAACCAGTTCCGCCCACAGTGCAGCCGGCACCTGTTCGGGGCTGGGATGCCGGCGAATCGATGAGCTCGCTGTGGCGGGCACCGGCAGGTGCACCAGCTCGGGCTGCCCGCCCAGGTTGCGGATCGCCTCCAG
>Ga0194118_10003840_pt1 | contig 17018 bp, 17 predicted proteins | sample TA2MahsurfametaG_2_FD_148662 | JGI IMG/M metagenome (GOLD analysis project Ga0194118, IMG submission 148662) | Freshwater microbial communities from Lake Tanganyika, Tanzania - TA2015013 Mahale N5 surface | ecosystem: Environmental > Aquatic > Freshwater > Lake | place: Tanzania: Lake...
CACTTTGCGAGGGGTGGGCGCGGAACGGGTGGACACGCACGTAGTCTAGCCACAACATCGACAAATTACCAATAATTTGTCGATGTTGAGGGAAAATACGGATCTCCGCGGATCGCTTCGGGCCTACAGTAGGACCTCCTAATTTTGTCGATCGCTGTCCCGCCCTGTCCAACCACCTCCAGAGGAGTTTCCCCATGAAAAGACGCTTCTTCCCCATCGCCCTGGCCACCCTGGCCCTGGCCGGCACCGCAAGCGCCCAGACCAAGTGGGACTTGCCCGCCGCCTATCCGGCGACCAACTTCCACACGGTCAACCTGAGCCAGTTCGCCGCTGATGTCGACAAAGCCTCCGGCGGCAAGCTCAAGATCACCGTGCACCCCAATGCCTCCTTGTTCAAGGCCCCTGAGATCAAGCGTGCCGTGCAAGGCGGCCAGGCCCAGATCGGCGAAATTCTGATGGTCAACTTTCAGAATGAGTGGCAGGTCTGGGGCGCCGATGGCATTCCTTTTCTGGCCACCAGCTATGACGACGCGATGAAACTCTGGCGCGTGCAGAAACCCCTGGTCGAGAAAAAGCTGGCCGAGCAGGGCATGCTGGCCCTATATGCCGTGCCCTGGCCACCGCAAGGCATTTACAGCAAGAAGCCCCTCAATTCGGCCGCCGACCTCAAAGGCATCAAGTGGCGCGCCTACAGCCCGGCCACCGCCCGTATCGCTGAGCTGGTGGGGGCGCAACCGGTAACGGTCCAAGCCGCGGAGGTCAGCCAGGCCTTTGCGACCGGGGTCACCGAGAGCATGATGTCCAGCGGCTCCACTGGCGCCGATGCCAAGCTCCACGAGCATGTCAAATTCTGGTACGACACCCAGGCTTGGTTGCCCAAGAATCTGGTGATCGTCAACCGCGCCGCCTTCAACGCCCTGGACAAAGCCACGCAAGATGCGGTCATGAAAGCGGCTGCCGATGCAGAGGTGCGCGGCCTGGCCGAGAGCAAGAAGGCCAACGGAGCGTCGCTCGATATCCTGCGCGCCGGTGGCATGCAGATCCTGCCGCCTCCCGCACAACTGACCACCGACATGAAGAAAGTCGGCGAGACCCTGCTCAACGAGTGGACCGGCAAATCCGGGGCCGAAGGTCAGCAACTGATCAACGCCTTCCGCCGCTGATAAGCCCTTGATGCGCAAGCTGCTCGACGGGCTTTATGGCGCAGCGGCTGCGGTGGCAGCCGTTTTCATGATCGGGCTGCTGATCATGGTGCTGTTGTCCATCCTGGGACGGCAGCTGGGCTTTCATGTGCCAGGCACCGATGCCTACGCCGGCTATCTGATGGCCGGCTGTGGCTTTCTGGCTCTGGCACACACGCTCAAGCGCGGTGAGCATATTCGCGTCACCCTGCTGCTGCATCACCTCAGCGGCAGGGCCAAGCATGGCATGGAATTGTGGGCTCTGGGTGCCAGCACGCTGCTGAGCCTGCTGTTTGCGGTTTACAGCGTCAAGCTGGCCTGGCAGTCGCATGTCTTTAACGACATCTCGACATCCACTGATGCCACGCCCTTGTGGCTGCCGCAGCTGAGCATGGCCATCGGCGCGGTGGTTCTGACCATCGCCTGCCTGGACGAGTGGATTCTGCAAGGGCGCGGCTTGCGTCGCACCGAGTCGGGCGGAGAGGCCCTGCGCAATGAGTGATCTGGCTATCACCGGCTTGCTGGTGCTCTCGCTGTTCTTAATCCTGGGCAGCGGGGTATGGATCGGCCTGACACTCTCAGGCGTGGCCTGGATCGGCATGGAGTTGTTCTCCACCCGTCCGGCCGGTGATGCGATGGCAGTGACCATCTGGGGCTCATCCTCAAGCTGGACGCTGACCGCCTTGCCCCTGTTCATCTGGATGGGCGAAATTCTGTTTCGAACCCGCTTGAGCAGCGATATGTTCAAGGGTCTGGCCCCTTGGATGCATGCGCTGCCCGGTCGGCTGCTGCATACGAATGTGGTGGGTTCGACCATCTTTGCCGCCGTCTCGGGATCGAGTGCGGCCACCTGCGCCACCATCGGGAAGATGACCTTGCCCGAGTTGGCCCGTCGCGGCTACCCGGAGCACCTGGTGGTGGGCTCCCTGGCCGGCGCGAGCACCCTGGGCCTGCTCATCCCGCCGTCCATCATCATGATCGTCTACGGCGTCACGGCCGAAGTGTCGATTGCCCGCCTGTTCATTGCGGGCGTGCTGCCGGGGCTGATGCTGGCCTTCCTGTTCTCGAGCTACATCATCGGCTGGTCGCTGCTCAATCCGGGAGCCATCCCGCGCGATGATGCGCGGCCGAGCCTGCTGGAAAAGCTCGTGGCCTCCAGGCACCTCATCCCTGTGGTGTTGCTCATCATCGCGGTGCTCGGATCGATCTATAGCGGCCTTGCCACTGCCACCGAGGCTGCCGCGGTGGGCGTTGTAGGTTCGCTCGTTCTTTCGGCGCTGCAAGGCTCGCTCAACTGGCAAAGCTTTCGCGACTCACTTATGGGGGCCACCCGGCTGTACTGCATGATCGCGCTCATCCTGGCCGGTGCAGCCTTTCTGACCCTGTCGATGGGCTACATCGGGCTGCCGCGTCATCTGGCCGAATGGATAGGCTCGCTGGGCTTGAGCCCGGGTCAGCTGATTTTGGTGCTCGCCATCTTCTACATCATCCTCGGCTGCTTCCTGGACGGCATTTCCATGGTGGTGCTGACCATGGGTGTGCTGCTGCCCACGATACAGGCCGCTGGCATCGACCTGATCTGGTTTGGCATCTTCATTGTGCTGGTGGTGGAAATGGCGCAAATCACCCCGCCGGTGGGCTTTAACCTCTTCGTGCTACAGGGAATGACCGGCCGTCAGTTGCCCTGGATTGCCAAGGTCACGCTGCCGATGTTCTTGATGATGGTCGTCGGCGTTGCACTGATTTATGCGTTTCCGCAAATTGTGACCTGGCTGCCCAAGCAGATGATGTAGGGCCACCTGGCGCAGCCTATCCGGCCTGCGTCGTCAGCGCAACCAATGACGGCCCCAACGCAAGGCCGCGAAGGGTCGGGGATTTATGGGTGGCGCCTGGCCCAAGACGAGCGCCGCCATCACTTCCCCGCTGCCCGGTCCAGTTGAAAAACCGATGTGCTGATGACCCAGGGCCAACCACAGTCCGGGCTGACCAGGCGCTGCATCAAGGATAGGGCGGCTGTCGGGCAAGGTGGGCCGACTGCCCAGCCACATCGGCGCCTGAAGTCGATCGCCCAAAGGAAGAACCTGCCGCGCTGCCGCCTCGGCGGCTTGCATCATCTCCTCTCGTGGCGGGGCGGTGGCCTCTGCCAACTCCACGCCGGTGCTCAGCCGCATACCGGGCGTCATGGGGGAGAGCACATACGCACCGGCGGTGTCGTAGATGGGCCGCTGCAAACCGCGGCCCTGCCAAGCGTAATGCAGGTGATACCCCCGCTCGTGAAGCATGGGCAGCCTCCAACCCCACTGCGCTTGCAAGAAATCCCGCGAGTCCGGCCCCAAGGCCAGTATCACCTGATCCACCTCAAGACGCTGCCCGGCCGAAGTCTGCACCTGCCAGCCCTGACCAAGCCGCTGCAAGTGGCGCGCCTCCTCGCGAACGAACTGAAGGCCCTGACCGACCAGATGCGCAGCCAAGTCGCGCACCACGGCCCCCGGCTCGTCGACCGAGGCCGCCCCTTGCACCCACAAGGCATGCGTAAACCCGCGCTGCAAATCAGGCTCGAGCTCGCGCAGCGCCTGGGCGTCCAGCGGCTGACAGGACAGCTCAAAACGCCGGTACCACTCGCGCGCCCAGGCTGCCGCCTGCCACGCAGCCGGTGATCGATAGAGAAAAAGCCAGCCTGCATCGCGCCAGCGGTGCGCAATACCCGCCTCCTTCATCCACTGCGTATGCAGCGGGCGGGACAAGCCGATGAGCTGGTGCAATGCCTGCGCAGTAGGCTCCAGCACCGAAGGACGGGCTTGCCCCAAGAAGCCGAGCAGCGCCGGCAAACGCCGGCGCAAGCCCTCCGATCGCAAGCGAAAACCGGGGCTGCGACCGCGTAATAAATCGGGCAGTTGAGACCAAAGACCCGGGTGGTTCAGCGGCAGCAGTGAGGTGGGCGAAAGCACCCCCGCGTTGCCATGGCTGGTTTTCGCACCCGGCTCACCCCGGTCGAGCAAGACAACCTCCTGACCCCGACGCTGCAAGGCCCAGGCGCAGGAAACTCCCACCATGCCCGCCCCGACGACGGCTACCCGCATAACACGCTGGCCAGGCCCCGGCCGCCGCTTTGTATTTCAAACATGTCATCATCATAGTCAGCATGCAAAGCACCATGGCCCCATCCCCTCATCCGCTGGTCGGCGTCATCTTGCTCGACACCCGCTTCCCACGCTTGCCCGGCGATATCGGGCAGGCACTCACCTACGCCCGAGCCGGGCTGGCCGTGCGTTTTGAGCGCGTGCCCCAAGCCAGCGCGCAGCGTGTCGTTCGCCAGGCTGACCCAAGCCTGCTGCAACCTTTTGTCAATGCGGCCCAAAGCCTAGAACAAGCCGGCGCGGTGCTGATCACCACCAGTTGCGGTTTTCTGGCACGCTACCAAGCGGTCTTGCAGGCAGCGGTATCGGTTCCGGTCTTAAGCTCGAGCCTGCTGTGGTGCCGGCAGATGCCGGCCAGCGGTATCGTGACTTTCGATGCCAGCAGTTTGACCACCGATGTGCTCGACGGAGCCGATGTGCCGCTGGACACCCCGATCAGCGGACTTGAACCCGGCTGCGAAATGCACCGAGTGATTCTGGAGGACCACACCGAGATGGATCGTGAGCAAGCGCAGCGCGATGTCGTGAACGCTTCGTTGAAACTGCTTGAGCAACACCCGCAGGTTCAGGAAATCGTGCTGGAGTGCGCGAATATGCCACCCTACCGCGAAGCCGTTGCGCAGGCCACCGGCCGCAGGGTTCACGACTTGGAAACGCTGCTGATCGAACAAGTGCGGACGATGAGGCTTTAAGCTTGAGGCCCAACAGCCGATGAACGCGGGGGTCTGGCTCCCACGCGACCTCGACCGAGGTACATTGAGGCGCTGCCCTCGGCGCAATGGAGCATCGAACGATGCCCGCCCCCTAGAATCACGAAACCATGCAATCGGCCCTCGCTATCTGTCTCGGTGCCAGCCTGGGTGCGTTGGCGCGCTGGCAACTGGGCCTGTGGCTGTCGAGCCCGGGGGCGATATTGCCCTGGGGGACACTTGCAGCCAATCTGCTGGGCGGCTATCTGGTCGGGCTGGCATTGGGAGTGCTTCAGACCTTGCCTGATCTCGATCCGGTCTGGCGTCTGATGCTGATCACCGGATTTCTTGGCGGCCTGACCACTTTCTCGGCCTTTTCAGCCGAGGTGGTGCACTTCATCACCGAAGGACGCTTTGGCCTGGCCCTCCTGACCGCAGGCCTGCACCTGATGGGTAGCTTGTTGTTGACCCTGCTGGGTTTGCGCACCATCGCCTGGTGGCAAAACTAAACGGCTTCAATCCTGCGGCCTGAGGCCGCAAACAAGCACGCCCGGACCGTTGGGCGCCACATTGCGCTCGTTCTTGGCGTGGGCCACCTGCATGTCGCGCGGCAAGGTCACGCTGTTCTTGACGGCCAGCACCTCGGCCATGATCGAGACGGCAATTTCGGCCGGCGTCTTGCTGCCTATGTAAATGCCGATGGGTCCGCGCAGGCGCTTGAGTTGCGACTCGGAGAGATCAAAGTGCTGCCGCATGCGCTGATGCCGCGCCTGGTTGTTGCCCCGCGAACCGATGGCGCCCACATAGAAGGCCTCCGTCCCCAAAGCCTCGAGCAGGGCCAGGTCATCGAGCTTGGGATCGTGGGTCAATGCAATCACACAGCTGCGGCGGTCCGCCTTGAAGGCGGCAACCACATCGTCGGGCATCTCTCTGCGCATCTGCACGCCCGCGACCGACCATGCACCGCGATACTCCTCGCGGGGATCGCACACCGTCACGGAGAAGCCCGAGAACAAAGCCATGGTGGCCAGGTATTCAGTGAGCTGCCCAGCCCCGATGAGCAGCATCCGGTACTCCGGCCCGAAGGTGTTAGCCAGTTCGGTATCGCTCAATTGCAACTCGGACGGACCACCCGGGCGGGAGAGCGCGACCTCGCCATCGACGAGCGAGACCGCGCGTCGCATCAAGGCGCCAGCCTCCAGCGCTTGCACCAGTTCGGCCAGACTTTGAGCCGATGGGTCAAATTCGAGCAGAAGTTCGAGGGTACCGCCGCAAGGCAAACCGAAGCGATGGGCCTCGTCGGCACTGATGCCGTACTTGATGAAGCGCGGCGCCCCCACCGGAATGGCGCGGCCATCGGCCTCCTGGCCGACCGCTTGGTAGGCCCGGGTGTACTGGTAGATCAGGTCGTCCTCAATGCAGCCCCCGGAGACCGAACCCACCACCGCACCGTCTTCACACAGTGCCATGATCGAACCCACCGGTCGCGGCGAGGAGCCCCAGGTCCGCACCACTGTAGCCAGTAAGGCGCGACGACCGGCCAAGCGCCAGTCGCGCAGGGTTCGCAGCACCATGACATCAAGGTTTTCCACCACGAGGCCTTCAGCGGGTCACCAGGACAAGCAAGAGCAGCATGGCCGCAGCACCCAAGCCGACGCTCACGAGGGCCGGCAGCAGGACTGCAGGCAGGGCCGGCACGCCCGTACCGCTTTCAGGGGTCGCTGCATCGGCTGTATCCCCGTGGCGCCGATGCATCTCCTCGTCAAAACGCCGGAAAAAATCTTCCGCCATCGACCGCGCCACGCCGTCGATCAGACGCTGGCCGAGTTGCGCGACCTTGCCGCCCACCGAGGCCGTCACTGAGTAGCTCAACTCGCAGACGCTGCCCACCGGCGTGAGTTGCACCTGGGCCTGCCCCTTGCCGAAACCAGCCGGGCCGCCCTGCCCCTCAAAGCTGATGCGATAGCTGAAGGGCGGCACAATATCGCTCAGGCTGATATGTCCCTTGAAGCGCGCCGATACAGGCCCGATGCGCAACGCCATGCCGATATCGAATTCGCTGTCTGCGGTGGCCTCCACCTTGTCGCAACCCGGTATGCACAGCTTGAGCACTTGCGGATCGTTCAGGGCGAGCCAGGCTTGCTGCTGGGTCACCCCAAGAAGACGGGTGGCTTGCATCTCCATGATGAATATCCTTGAGTAATTGCGACGAAAGGGCCTCAGGCCCGATTTTGCTACAGGCCCGCCAAGTCCGCGGCAGCGCTAACTCGACAAGAGCCGGGCCAAGCTGCCCGCCAGATCGCGCAAGCGGCTCAGATTGTGCACCGCCAGCATTGCATGCGCTTGCCCGTGCAGAACGGCAGCGCCCCGGGCCAAAGGCGCATAGGCTTCGTACCGCATCAGGGGATTGAGCCAGAGCAAGCGCCGGCTGTGCAGGCGCAACCATTGAAGGCAGGAGTGCAACTCCTCAGGCTCACCCGTATCCAGACCGTCGGTGATCAACAGCACCACAGTGCGACGGCCGATCAAGCGGCGGGCGTGCCGCTGGCGCAGCTGCAACAAGCTTTGACCCAAGCGCGTTCCGCCCGCAAAATCGGCGATCAATTTGTTGGCTTGGAGCAGCATAGCGTCGGTATCGGCCTGGGCAAAAGCGGGCGCCAGATCGGTCAGGTTCATGCCCACAGCCATCACATCTCGATGACGGTGACCCCGCGTGGCCGCATGCAAAAAAGCCAGAAGGAGCCGGGCATAGCGCTCCATGGAGCCGGATACATCAACCAGCACCAAAAGAGGCAGGGGTTGGGGCCTGCGGTACAGCCGGGGCAGGTCAAGCGCTTCGCCGCCGGTCCGGGCAGCACGCTGCATCACACCGGGCCAATGCGGCCGCACGCCGCGCCAGCCCGCCCGCAACCGGCGCGATGGCAGGGTTGGCAGCCTCAAGGGAATATCGCGCACGAGTCGCTCGACCAAGGCGTATTCATCGGCGGAGAGACTGTTGAAGTCGGCGTGCTGCAGGCGCTGCAGGTCGCTGGCCGTCATGGTGGCATCGAACTCAAACTCCCGGTCAGCCGCTGCCGGCTGCGCCAAAGGCCGCGGGAGGCGTTGCGGCTGCAAGGCATCGCGCACCCGCGCACGCTGCCGGCTGACTTCGGCCTTGCCCTCGGCCGAGGGCAGCAACTGGGCGAGCAGCTTATGGGCGAGCTTGGGATCGCGAAAGAAGGCCTCGAACAGTTCGCGGAACACCGCGCGGTCCTGCTCGCGCGCGACCAGCACGGTCTCCAGCGCAGACGACACATCATCGCGCCGGCCGATATCGATCATCAGCGCCGCTTGCTGCGCCAGCGCTATCCGACTGGCGTCAACCGGAATACCGGCGCGTCGCAAAGTCCGACCGAAAGCAGCCAGGTTGCCGGCCAAACGGCCCGAACGCGCGTCACCGAGCTGCATCGGCGAGCAGGACTTCTCCAGCCAGATCGGCGGTCAGGGCCGCTACATCCTCGCGCTGCTTGAAGAGAATCCCAGCAGTATCGGCTGCCACCTCTGGGTCGATCGACAGGGTATCGAGTGCAACCAGCGCCTTGGCCCACTCGACGCTCTCGGCAATCCCCGGGGCACGCTCAAATGCATCCTTGAACGGGGCCTGCCTGAGCCGGCTCACGAATGCGGCCACCTGGGCCGTCAAGTGCTCACTGGCCTGAGGCACCTGGGCCCGCAGAATCGCCAGCTCACGCTCGCGGTCCGGATAGTCCAGCCAGTGGTACAGGCAGCGCCGCTTGATGGCGTCGTTGAGTTCGCGGGTTCGGTTGCTGGTCAAAATGGTGACCGGCGAGGCGGCCGCCCGGATGGTGCCCAGCTCCGGGATGGTGACTTGGTACTCGCCCAGATACTCCAGCAAAAAGGCCTCGAAGGGCTCATCGGCTCGGTCCACCTCGTCAATCAGCAAAACGGCGCCCGGCTCGGGCGCTTGCAGGGCCTGTAGCAGGGGCCGCTTGATCAGGTAACGCCCGGCATAGACCTCGCGCTCGAGATCGTCGGCCTGAGCCCGGGCCTGCGCCGCGCGCATATGCAAAAGCTGTGCGGCGTAATTCCACTCATAGAGCGCCTCGCGCTGCTCCAGCCCGTCATAACACTGCAGACGGATCAGCTCACGGCCGAGCGCGCCCGCCAGCGCCTTGGCCAACTCGGTCTTGCCCACGCCTGGCTCGCCCTCGAGCAGCAAAGGCCTGCCCAGGCGCAGGGCAAGAAAAACGGCCATGGCCAGGCGGCGGTCGGAAAAGTAGTCGACCCCCTGCAAGGCCCGGCTGAGCGCATCGATATCAGGGAAAGCGGGTGAGGACATCAGGCCATTGTGTACGAGGTCGGAAAGACTCACAAACCCAAGGCGGGTGGATCAGGCTTGCGCACTGCATGGACAAAAAAGCCCGCACTGTGCGGGCTCTGAAAGACACAAGGGTCTGGCGGACTGGGTCAAGCCTTCTTGACGTAAGCCGAGCACCAACCATTGGCGGCCACCTGCTTGCCCGGAAAGATCGAGCAAGGGCCAGACTTGGCACCCGCGGCACCGGTGTAGAGTTGGCAGTTGCTGCATTTCTGGGCAGCCGCGTGCTTGGGGAATTTCTTCGCATCGGCTTTGGTGGTGTCGGCCACATAACCGAGCGAGGCCGCCTGCGGGTCTTTCTCGTTGACCATGGCCTGGGCCGAAGCTGCACCGGCGGCCGTCAGAGCGGCTCCGCCCAAGGCGGCTTGCATCATGAAGACACGGCGATTCGTCGATTTCATGGAAATCCTGTCAGGGTAGTTAAGAACGGACTAAATCCTATCACCGCCCAATTACCCGACCGCATTAGTCATGGATAGGCGCCGTGATCGTTGTTGCAAGGGCCAGAACCGGGGGCGCAGCTATCATCCCCGGCATGCAGCCCTTGCCTGAAGATACCTTTCGACCCCGCCTGAGCGGCAGCACGGTGATGTGCGACACCATCGCTGGGCCGCTGGCTGTGCATGTGGCCGGCCACGGCCCCCCGCTGCTGCTCATACACAGCGTCAATGCGGCGGCCTCTGCAGCCGAGTTGCGGCCGCTGCATGAACACTACGCCGCCAGTCACACGGTGTTCTCCCCCGATCTGCCCGGCTTTGGGGCAAGCCCCAGAATCCGCCGGCTCTACACGCCTCGCCTGATGACCGATGCCCTGCATGGCGTGGTCGAGCATATCGGCAGGCAGATGGGCCCGGCGCCCATCGATGCGCTGGCCCTGTCGCTGTCCTGCGAATTCCTGGCCCGCGCGGCCAGCGAAAGACCGACTCCCTTCAAAACGCTTGCCCTGATCAGTCCGACCGGCCTGAGCGGACGACTGCAGCGCCGCGCTCCCGAGGGCAGCACTGCAACCATGCCGCGTCTGCACCGGGTGCTGCAATGGATCGGACCCGGCCTTTTCAAAGGGCTGACGCGACCCTCGGTCATACGATTTTTCCTGCAGAAAACCTGGGGCGGGCCGCAAATTGATGCGTTGATGTTTGAAGAGGCCGTCCGTACGGCGCATGCCAGCGGGGCTGAGCATGCCCCCTTGAGTTTTTTGTGCGGCGCCCTGTTCAGCCGCGACATTCTCAATGTCTACGAAAGCCTGCAACTGCCGGTGTGGATGTGCCACGGCGTGCGAGGCGACTTCACCGATTACCGTCAGAAAGCGCTTTTGGAAAGCCGCAGCAATTGGACGGTGCGCGTCTTCCCCACCGGCGCCCTGCCGCATTTTGAAAGGCCTGCTGATGTGTTGGCCGCCCTGGATGCCCATTGGGCTGGGGCCTGACTGAAAGACACCCCTTTGAAGATCGCCACCTGGAACATCAACTCCCTGAGCGTGCGACTGCCTCAGGTGATCGAATGGCTGGCCGCTCAGCCGGTCGATGTGCTGTGCCTGCAGGAGCTCAAACTCACTGAAGACAAGTTTCCGCTGCAAGCCTTGCGAGACGCTGGCTATCCCCACTGCGCAGTCTTCGGTCAGAAGACCTACAACGGCGTAGCCATCTGCAGTCGTCATCGGCTTGAGGATGTTCAGCGCAACATCGCAGGCTTTGAGGACGAACAGGCTCGAGTCGTTTCTGCCACCCTGTCGACACCCGACGGCGACCTGCGCGTGGTTAATGCCTATTTTGTCAACGGCCAGGAGCCGGGCAGCGAGAAATTCAGCTACAAATTGCGCTGGCTTGAAGCACTGCGACTGTGGCTGGCTGAGGAGATGAAGAACCCCCAGCCACTCATCTTGCTCGGCGACTTCAACATCACCGCAGACGACCGGGACTCCTACGACCCCGAGGGCCTGCGTGAGACCATCCATCACACCACCGAAGAGCGTGAAGCTTTCAGGGACTTGCTGGCGCTGGGCCTGCTCGATGCCTTTCGGCTTTTCGAGCAACCGCCGAAGAGTTATTCCTGGTGGGACTACCGTGACCTGGCTTTTCGGCGCAACCGGGGGCTGCGCATCGATCATGTCTTGGTCAGCCAGAGCCTGCAGGCGCAGGTTCGCTCGTGCGTCATCGACAAACAGCCGCGGAGAAATGAGCGTCCCAGCGATCACGCCCCGGTGGTGGTGGAGATCAGCCCCTCGTAGCGCATCGACCCCAACCCAAAACCGCTTACTCCAAGCCCAATTCCTGGATTTTTCGGGTGATCGTATTTCGGCCTATGCCCAACTTCATGGCCGCCTCGATGCGTCGGCCGCGGGTGTTCGCCAGCGCAGTTTGAATCAGGCGCGATTCAAAGCGGCGGGTCAAGACATCCCAGACATCGGTGTTACCCGCGGCTAACAGGGACAAGGCCTCGGCCTCCAAGCCCGTCTCCCACGCCGCCGGGATCGGCCAGGTCTCCCCCGACAAGACCGGCGCCAGCCCAGCAGGGGGCGGCACCATGATGGGATCACTCGGCGCAGCCGAGGAAACGGTGGCCACTGTCGGCGCATGCGCCGGGGCAAGCACCTCCGGCGGCAGGTCTTTGTCCTCGATCAACTGCGCCGGCGCCATCACAGTAAGCCAGTGGCAGATGTTTTCGAGCTGGCGCACATTGCCGGGGAAATCAAACTGGGCCAGTCGGGCCATGGCCGCCTCGGCAATTCGCTTGGGCTCCACACCGAGCTGCTGGGCGCTTTGCTGCAGAAAATGTCGGGTGAGCGCGGGCACATCTTCGCGTCGCTCGCGCAGCGCTGGCAGCCGCAAGCGGATTACATTGAGTCGGTGAAAAAGATCTTCACGGAAGACGCCATCCTTGACGCGCTGCTCCAGATCTTGGTGGGTGGCCGCAATCACACGCACATTGGCCTTGATGGCGCTATGACCGCCCACGCGGTAGAAATGTCCATCGGAGAGCACTCGCAGCAAACGCGTCTGCAAGTCCAGGGGCATGTCACCGATCTCATCGAGAAACAAGGTGCCGCCGTCGGCCTGCTCGAAACGGCCGCGCCGCATGGTTTGCGCGCCGGTGAAGGCGCCGCGCTCGTGACCGAAGAGCTCCGACTCCAGCAACTCCTTCGGGATGGCGGCGGTGTTGATGGCAATGAATGGGCCCGCGGCACGCGTCGAATGTTTATGCAGCGCACGGGCTACCAATTCCTTGCCCGAGCCGGACTCACCGGTGATCATCACTGTGACATGGCTTTGAGACAGCCGGCCGATCGCTCGAAAAACATCCTGCATCGCCGGCGCCTGACCGAGCATTTCAGGGGTCTGACTCATGGGGTCGGCCGCCACCTGCTCGCGCCGACTTTCCTCCACGGCGCGGCGAATCAACTCAACCGCCTTAGGCAAGTCAAAGGGCTTGGGCAAATATTCAAAAGCACCGCCCTGAAAGGCCGATACCGCGCTGTCGAGGTCGGAGTAGGCCGTCATGATGATGACCGGAAGACCGGGCATCATGGCTCTGACTTTCTCCAGCAAATCCAGGCCCGAGCCGCCGGGCATACGGATATCGCTGACCAGTACCTGCGGCCCACCGGTACGACCGTCGGCCTCGAGCGCAGCCAGAAGTTCGCGCGGACTGACAAAGCTGCGCGTGGGCAAGCCCTCACGCAGCAACGCCTTCTCCAGCACAAAGCGGATCGACTGGTCATCGTCCACGATCCAAATCGGTTTCATAGGTATCTGCCCCTTTGATTGGTATAGATCCGACAGTCAATGAAAAACGGTCACGGCAAAGGAATGAGGATCTTGAAGTCCGTGCGGCCTGGGGCGCTGTCGCATTCGATCAGACCATGGTGTTGCTGCACGAAGTTCTGCGCCAGCGTCAACCCAAGTCCAGAGCCACCATCTCGCCCCGAAACCAGCGGGTAGAAGATACGGTCTTTGATCGGCTCGGGCACCCCTGGCCCGTTATCGATGACATGCAATTCCAGTGCCAAGCGATAGCGCTGTTTGCCAAAGGTAACCTGCCGAGCGATCTGAGTGCGCAGAGTAATCTGGGCATCACCGGCAGCCATGCGATCGACCAGCGCCTGCGCCGCGTTGTGCGCGATATTGAGGACCGCCTGAATGAGTTGCTCGGAGTCACCCCGGAACTCGGGAATCGAAGTGTCGTAATCGCGAGAAAGCTTCAAGCCTTTAGGGAACTCAGCCAAGATCAGCGAGCGCACCCTTTCACATACCTCATGGATATTCACATCCCCAACCTGGTGCGGACGGCGGTGCGGCGCCAACAGCCGGTCCACCAAGGACTGGAGTCGGTCTGCCTCCCGAATGATGACCTGGGTGTACTCGGTCAATTCACGCGACTCGATCTCCATCTGCAAAAGCTGTGCCGCTCCGCGAATACCGCCGAGCGGGTTCTTGATTTCATGCGCCAGGTTACGGATCAATTCCTTGTTGGCCTGCGCCCGCTCCATCAGGCGCTCCTCCCGATCCTGCTTGGCCTGCTGCTCCAAGGGCAGAAGTTCCACAATCGCCTGACCGGGCTGATCGGACTGCGCCACCACCACATGCACTGGCAGGGGCTCCCCCGGCCGCTTGAGCCAGGCGTCATAACGCAGCGCTGCAAACTCATTACTGCCCGCCCCTTCGAGCGCGCCCTGCATGATGAGCGGCTCGGTGAAACAGTCGGAAAGCGGCGCGCCCTCGATCATGCGACGCGAGGTGCCCAAGGCATCCTCCAGCGCCGCGTTGGCAAACAAAACCACACCGTCGGTGCGCACCACCGCAACCAGCGTGGCCAGCAGGTCAAAGGCCGCAAAGCGTTGAGCCTGCGGGAGGGTGTGGGGGGCGGCAGTCATTTCAAAAAACGCGCCATCGCGCCGAGAGCGGCGCTCCTACAAAACACCATCCTCCCGACCGCCTTGTAGGAGCCGCGCCCTCGCGGCGATTGGGGATTCCAAAGAAAAAGACGGCCGAGGCCGTCTCTTTCGTGCAGGCCGCAAAGGGGCAGTGCGGCCATGCGATCAGAGCGAGTAGTACATGTCGTACTCGACCGGATGAGGCGCCATGCGAAAACGCGTGACCTCGCCCATCTTGAGCTCGATATAGGCATCGAGCATCGAGTCGGTAAATACGCCCCCTTTGGTAAGGAACGAACGATCCTTGTCGAGATAGTCCAGCGCCTGATCCAGGCTGTGGCAGACGGTTGGGATCTTTGCATCCTCCTCGGGCGGCAGATGGTAGAGATCTTTGGTGGCCGCCTCGCCCGGGTGGATCTTGTTCTCCACACCGTCCAGCCCGGCCATCATCAGCGCCGAGAAGGCCAAATAGGGGTTAGCTGACGGATCGGGGAAGCGCGCCTCGATGCGACGGCCCTTGGGGTTGGCCACGAAGGGGATACGAATGGAGGCCGAGCGATTACGCGAGCTGTAGGCCAGCTTGACTGGCGCCTCGAAGCCGGGCACCAGGCGCTTGTAGCTGTTGGTGCCCGGATTGGTAATGGCGTTGAGCGCACGCGCGTGCTTGATGATGCCGCCGATGTAGTAGAGGGCAAAGTCGCTCAGGCCAGCGTAGCCGTCGCCGGCGAACAGGTTCTTGCCGTCTTTCCAGATCGACTGGTGCACATGCATGCCCGAGCCGTTGTCGCCGGCATAGGGCTTGGGCATGAAGGTGGCCGTCTTGCCATAAGAGTTGGCAACGTTTTGCACCACATACTTGAGCACTTGCGTCCAGTCGGCGCGCTCGACCAGGGTGCTGAATTTGGTGCCGATCTCGTTCTGGCCGGCGCCCGCCACCTCATGGTGAAACACCTCGACCGGGATGCCCAGCGACTCAAGGATGAGCGACATCTCGGCGCGCATGTCCTGGGTGCTGTCGACCGGAGGCACCGGGAAATAGCCGCCCTTGACCGTGGGACGATGACCGCGGTTACCGCCCTCGAGCTTGGCGCCACTGTTCCAGGGCGCCTCATACTCTTCAATCTCGAAGAACACGCGACCCGGCTCATTGCTCCAGCGCACGCCGTCGAAAATAAAGAACTCGGGCTCGGGGCCAAAGTAGGCGGTATCGCCAATGCCCGAGGCCTTGAGGTAGGCTTCGGCGCGTTTGGCGATCGAGCGCGGATCGCGGTCGTAGGCCTTGCCGTCGCTAGGTTCAACCACATCGCACTGTAGGAAGAGGGTCGTCTCTTCGAAGAAGGGATCAATGTTGGCGGTGTTGGGGTCGGGCATGAGTTGCATGTCCGACGCCTCGATACCCTTCCAGCCAGCGATCGAGGAGCCATCGAAAGCGTGGCCCGAGGAAAACTTGTCTTCGCTGAAGGCCGAGACGGGCACGGTCACATGCTGCTCCTTGCCCCGGGTATCGGTGAAACGGAAATCGACGAACTTGACTTCGTTTTCTTTCACCATCTTCATCACATCTGCGACGGTCTTAGCCATCAAATTCTCCTGTCCTGGATAGGGGTTGAAAAAACTAGGATGGCGAGACTTTGCAGTTTTTGTGCCACGCTGCACTCATCGCCCTCATCGCCTCCAAGCCAGCGGAAACCGTGCCTAAACGCCTCCAAATCGGGCTTGGCATGCCATCAAACTGAAAAGAAGTGTGTAATTACAAACAATAAAAATACATCACCCGAATTTGCACCAGTATAGTGCACAAATAGTTCTGGATGCGCGCAAAATTGGTGCGTCTATCGCACCAACTCGGGGCCGAGCTGCAAGCCAAAGGGCAGCAAGCCGGCCAAAAGCTCGGGGTAAGCGCAGTCAACGGCGGCTTGCGCCCCCTTGACGCCCAGCTCAATATGGCGTCCGTATTCGGCATGATCCACGCTGGGCAGGCTGAACACCTTCACGCCTGGGTGGGCGGCCTCGATGGCCTGCATGAGGGGCGTAAGCGTTGCCTCCATGCCGCCGATGACGATCACCGACTTTTCCAGCACCGCACCCTGGCCGTGGTAGGGCTTGTAGCGCGTATCGAGCAAGCCTTCCATCATCGGCCAGGCCATGACCGGAAAGCCTGGCAGGAAGTGCACCGCACCGGTGCCGGCCTCACAGGTAAAGCCCGGGATCTTATTGTAGGGGTTGGGGATGATGCTGGCCCCAGCCGGGAACACCCCCATATTGAGGCGGTGCTGGTTTTCCGGGCGATTGACATCGGCCTCGATGCCCTGCTCGCGCGCGACATCGTGCATGCGCTCGATGATCAGGGCCTTGGCCTGCGGGTGCAACACCAGGTCCACCCCCAGTGCCCGGGCCGCACATTGCCGCGTATGGTCATCGGGCGTGGCGCCAATGCCGCCACAGGAAAACATCACCTCACCGCGCTCTCGCGCTGCCGCAAAAGCCTGCCTCAATAGCGCCGTGATGCGCTCCGGATCGTCGCCCGCATAGTGCGCCTGCGACAGCATCAAGCCGCGCGCCGAGAGCAATTCGATGGTCTTGGCCAAGTGCTTGTCGGCCCGCTTGCCCGAGAGGATTTCGTCGCCGAGGATGAGGAGGCTGAAGGTAGGAGGCATGGGGACGACTCAATGAAATACTGCGCTTGGCGGCAGTGGACTCTCAAACCGGGTCATTGTGCGTCCGCGCAGAACCAGAAACCTGCGCGGCTTCGGGGGCAGGATC
>Ga0194118_10003842_pt1 | contig 17012 bp, 13 predicted proteins | sample TA2MahsurfametaG_2_FD_148662 | JGI IMG/M metagenome (GOLD analysis project Ga0194118, IMG submission 148662) | Freshwater microbial communities from Lake Tanganyika, Tanzania - TA2015013 Mahale N5 surface | ecosystem: Environmental > Aquatic > Freshwater > Lake | place: Tanzania: Lake...
TAATTCAGTTATCTCATGGAGCGGGAGTACGGCGTTTTGTGGCAGCAGGTACATGCTATGAATATGGTCTTGAGGCTGAAAAATGGGAGCGCGTTCCCCCTAATGCGCCACTCCGTCCGATAACTCCCTATGGGTCAAGTAAGGCTGCTGGTTTTCTGATTCTTCAGGCTTTTGCTATGGCCAATAAACTTGAATTATTTTATGGCCGAATTTTCGCTGCATATGGTGAAGGACAGTTCAGCGGTAACCTCTGGCCATCGCTACGCAGGGCGGCATTGTCAGGTGCTAATTTCCAAATGACAGATGGCAAGCAGGTCGGAGATTTTATTCCAGTCAATATTGCGGCCAAGAATTTGTTTGTCGCCACTTTCAGGTCAGATCTTGTTAGGGGGAAGCCCATGGTTGTAAATATTGGCAGCGGTTTTGGTACTAGCGTTTTGGAGTTTGCACAGCGTTGGTGGATTGAACTGGGAGCCACTGGCGCCTTAGAGCCAGGTGCTCTCCCAAGCCGCCCCAATCAATTGGCGCGCATGGTCGCCGATACACGTGGATTATATTATCCGATAAATACCAAAGATTAATGAGGGTTCTGATTACCGGTGGCTGCGGCTTTCTAGGTTCTAACCTAGCAGCAGCATTCATGGCTGATGGGGATGAGATTGTGATTTTGGATGCTTTGTTTCGTAAGGGCTCAGCCTCTAATTTGCACTGGTTGAAAAAGCAGGCTAAGCAACATCAACTTCATTTCCATCAGGGTGATATCGCTGAGTGCGAGGAGGTGCGATCCGTATTCCGACGCTATAGCTCATTTGATTATGTATGTCATGTTGCCGGTCAGGTAGCCATGACTACATCATTGCAGGATCCAAGGCGGGATCTACAAACTAACGTCGTTGGTACCTTCAACGTACTAGAGGCAGTTCGAGAATATTGTCCTGACGCTCTTGTGGCTTACAGCAGTACAAACAAGGTATACGGCGATCTAGCGTGGATCAGAACAGAAGAAACTGAGACGCGCTATTGCCTGCCCAATCATCCCGAAGGACTTGATGAAACTTTACCCCTTGATTTCTCGACACCCTATGGCTGCTCTAAGGGAGCCGCTGATCAATATGTGCGGGATTGGGCTAGAGTTTATGGGTTGAAAACTGTCGTATTTCGGCATTCTTCAATTTATGGAGGACGACAGTTTGCATCCTTCGATCAAGGATGGGTCGGCTGGTTTTGCCAGCAAGCTCTCGCTCAGCAGCAAGCACATCTAAACGGTCTAGCAATAAGCCCATTCAACATAGCTGGTACTGGGAAGCAGGTGCGGGACGTATTGCATGCTGATGACTTGGTCAAACTTTATCGGTGTGCTTATGGTATGCGTGACATGATGGTCGGAGAAATATTCAACATAGGTGGCGGTATAACAAACTCGCTCAGCTTGCTGGAGCTTTTTGAAATCCTTAGTCAAATCCTGCAGATCCCCCCCCTTGTCTATAGGAATGAATCGCGCAGAGCAAGTGATCAGGATTGTTTTATTGCCGCAATTGCAAAGGCTCAGAGTATACTTGGTTGGTCTCCTCAAGTGAATTGCGAAGCAGGGCTAAAAAAAATGCTCAGTTGGGCCCAAGAACTAATCTAAAAACTCCCAAAAACAATACAAAGAATCCTAATCCCTCTCGGGGCTTAAACTTCCATTGGCCCTTCAGTCAGATTCTTTGGTGGCGGCGATAATAATTTTCTTGCATGGGAATATCTTTCGATCCTATCTTTCAAGTGGCCTATGTTTCTTGACAGGCTTCAACGTTAAACTCTGAGGCGGGGCATCAACCCTGATCTGGGCTCCTGCCGATTAATACGCGCCGGACCCGCAGACCCAAATTCAATGCCCAAGTCTGCATCGAAGAGATCAGTGGACGTAAGACAATCCAGAAGATCGCTAGCGAACGCGCCGTTCGACCTATACAGATGAGCCAGTGGAAGAGGCGGCTTCTTGATAGCGCCAGGCATGTCATTGCGAGAGCGCTTCAGAATTTTATCTCTATCCGTAGTCATCGTTGTTGAGCCAGACAATGGTAGTCTTGATGTCAATTGTGCGCTACTTGGAGAATGCTAATTTTTCCGAGTGCTTGCGAGCCAAGTCACGAGATGACGCTATAGCCCTTTACAGCAGAAGATTTAATGCCTTATTTGCTGCATTATATGGAAAGAAGTCGCTTTGTGTTTGCAAGGCGGGCGACGAGTCAAGTAGAAGTTGAACGATTTTACGATGAGATCAGGGCGGCAGCTTACTCTTTCATTTAATGAAGCAAAAACCGGCCAGTCAAGTAGTGTAAAGTCTATTTTCACGTTCGTTGATCGATGAAAGCTGTTGTGTTGGCTGGCGGCCTGGGAACACGTATCTCAGAGGAGTCCAGCACGCGTCCAAAGCCCATGATCGAAATTGGCGGGAAGCCGATTTTATGGCATATTCTCAAAATTTACAGCCACTTCGGGATCAACGACTTTGTGATTTGCTGTGGATACAAGGGTTACTTAATTAAAGAGTATTTCGCCAATTACTTTCTACACACGAGCGATGTCACGTTCGACATAGCTGCCAACAGCATGGAAGTGCACAGTCGTAAGGCTGAGCCCTGGCGTGTCACGTTGGTGGACACGGGGGAATCCACTCTCACGGGCGGCCGCCTGAAGCGGGTGCGTGAGCATCTTGGCGAGGAAACGTTTTGTTTCACATACGGTGATGGCGTGGCTGATGTGAATATCAATGCGTTACTTGCTTTCCACCAAGCAGAAGGCAGGAAGGCCACACTCACGGCCGTGCAGCCACCAGGCAGGTTTGGTTCACTTGCATTTGAGCGCGGAAGAGTTCTTTCTTTTGAAGAAAAGCCCCAGGGTGACGGTAGTTGGATCAATGGTGGTTTTTTTGTGTTGGACCCCTCGGTGATTGATCTTGTTGACGGAGATCAGTGCACATGGGAGCAGCAACCACTTCAGGCGCTGGCAAAGGGCGGCGAGCTTTCCGCTTATCATCATCGGGGGTTCTGGCAGCCGATGGATACTCTTCGCGATAAGTCTCTTTTGGAGAGCCTCTGGCAGGAAGGTCAAGCTCCCTGGAAGGTTTGGAGCTGAACAGTGTCGTTTTGTCCAGCAATGATCAGCCCAGATCCTTCGTATTGGCGTGGGCGCAGGGTGCTACTTACCGGCCACACCGGCTTCAAAGGTAGCTGGCTGCTGCTTTGGCTGCGCGAACTGGGCGCGCAGATCACGGGATACTCCCTGGCCGCAGAGGCCGGGCCCTGCCTCTTTGGCCAGCTCGCTACGCAGCTTGCAGGCCAGTTTGAGCACATTGAAGCTGACCTTGCCGATCTGAGCACCCTGAAGGCAGCCGTGGATGCGTGCCAACCCGACGTGGTGCTGCACCTGGCAGCCCAGCCACTAGTGCGCACGAGCTATGCCGACCCTATAGGCACTTGGACAACGAATGTCCTGGGCTCCCTGCAGGTACTCGAAGCCTTGAAGAACCTTGAGCACACCTGCGCGGTGGTCATGGTCACCACCGACAAGGTTTACGTCAACCGCGAATGGGCCTTCGGTTACCGCGAGAGCGACCGCCTGGGCGGCCACGACCCTTACAGCGCCAGCAAGGCAGCCACCGAGTTGGCTATTGCAAGCTGGCGCGCCAGCTTTTGTGGCGCTGGTGCACACCAGACGCCTCACCTGCGCATTGCCACAGCCCGCGCCGGCAATGTGATCGGTGGTGGCGACTGGGCTAACAGCCGCATCGTTCCTGATGCCATGCGCGCGTTGGCGGCGGGCGAGCCCATTACCGTCCGCAATCCTGGTGCAACCCGCCCGTGGCAGCACGTGCTCGAACCCCTGGGCGGATATCTACTTCTGGCCCAAAAGCTGTTAAGCCATATCGAGCCCCCCTGTGAAGCCTTTAACTTTGGTCCAAGCTTAAGCAGCAACCGAACGGTGGCCGAACTGGTGGCGACGATGCTTGAACACTGGCCTGGCCGGTGGGTCGACGCCCATGACCCAAACGCACCCCACGAAGCGGGCCTCCTGCACCTGCAGATCGACAAGGTCCGACACCAACTGGGCTGGTGGCCGCGGTGGGACTACCCCACCACAGTGGCCCGCACGGTGGGTTGGTATCGGGAAGTGCATGCGGGCGCAGACCCCTATTCCCGTAGCTTGGCTGACTTACAGGCCTACCAAGCAGCTCTGGCAGCATGACTGGTACTCCAGAGCAGCTCAAGGCTCAGATCCTGGAGCTCACCCGCCAGTACTCACGGCAGGTCCATGGGGCATTTCGCCCCGCCGCCGACCCCGCGCGCAAACCCTGGCAGGAAGGCACCACAATCCCCTACGCCGGCCGGGTGTTTACGGAAGACGAGGTGGAAGCTGCGGTGGCTAGCACGCTGGACTTCTGGCTCACCCTGGGCAAGGAGGGTGAGGCCTTCCAGCAGGAACTGGCCGCCTTCCTGGGTGTGCGCCACAGCCTGCTGGTGAACTCCGGCTCCAGCGCCAACCTGATCGCCATCTCGGCGCTCACCTCGCCCAAGCTCCCAGAGGCGCGCCGCATCAACCTCGGCGATGAGGTGATCACGGTGGCGGCGGGCTTCCCCACCACCGTGGCACCGATCGTGCAGGTGGGGGCGGTGCCGGTGTTCATCGACGCCGACCCGATCACCGGCAATGCCCGCTGCGACCAGCTGGAGCTGGCCTACAGCCCTGGCAAAACCAAGGCCGTGATGATGGCCCATGCCCTGGGCAATCCTTTTGACCTAGCAACCACCCTGGCCTTTTGCCGCAAGAACGACCTGTGGCTGGTGGAGGACAACTGCGATGCCCTGGGCTGCAGCTACTCCATGCCCAGGCCCCTGGCCGAAAGCCTGGGCTTCTCGGAAAATAGTCCAGGTCTCGATGAAGGCCCCGATCGGGTGGTGCGGTGGACGGGTACCTGGGGTGACCTGAGCACCCAGAGCTTCTACCCGCCACATCACCTCACCATGGGCGAGGGCGGTGCCGTCAACATCGTGCGCGACGCCAAGCTCAAGGTGATCGCCGAGAGCTTCCGCGATTGGGGCCGCGACTGTTGGTGCCCAAGCGGTATCGACAACACCTGCAAGAAACGCTTCGAGTGGCAGCTGGGTGAACTACCCGCCGGCTACGACCACAAATACACCTACAGCCATCTGGGTTACAACCTCAAACCCCTCGACCCCCAAGCGGCGATCGGCCGCGTGCAGCTGAGGCGACTGCCCGAGTTCATCGAAGCCCGCAAACGGAACTGGGAGACATTGCGCCGTGGCCTGGCATCCCATGAAAACGCGCTCGAGTTTGCTCTGCCAACCCATGCCACCGGCTGGGATGTGGAGAAGGGTTTGAGTTGGGACGACACCGGTTGCCGCACGGATTGCTCCTGGTTTGGCTTCAAGATCGCTGTCAAGCCTGATGCACCGTTCAGCCGGACTGAGCTGGCCCAAGAGCTGGATCGCCATCGGATCGGAAACCGCATGCTATTTGGCGGCAACTTGTTGCGCCAGCCGGCCTTCGTGCAGCTGCAGGAGAATCAACCGGAGGCGCTGCGGGTGATTGGTGAGATGAAGGGGTCAGACGAGATCATGGCCAACACGCTCTTTCTTGGCACCTATCCGGGCCTTACCCAGGCGATGCTGGTCAGGGAGATCCAGGTGATCTCGAGCTTTGTCCGCTCCTAAGCAGCCGGTGACCGCAGATCTGCTGCTCTTTGGTGCAGGTGGAGCCCTCGGCTCCGCAATTGGTGCCCATCTATTGGACCAGGGGTTCACTCTGCACACGGCAGGCGGCTCTTCCCTCCGGGGCGCCGCCTCCTATCTGCCCCTAAACTACGATAGCGCCATGGGAGCCTCAACGTTCTCGGGCCTCCCGAGCCTTGATGCGGTTGTGTGGGCTCAGGGGCTCAACTGCAGTGATACGGTCGCTTCCTTCGAGGCCGCCGACCTGCAGCACCTGCTGCAGGGCAATGTGCTGTTCATCGCCTCCAGCCTTAAGGCCCTGCTGGCTGCCGACAGGCTTCGCGAGGGGTCCCGTCTCGTGGTGGTGAGTTCTATCTGGCAGCTCGAAAGTCGGCCCGGCAAGTTCTCCTACACCGTCTCCAAAGCAGCGCTACAGGGGCTGGTGAAATCCTGTGCACTCGATCTCGGGTCCCGTGGCATCGTGATCAACGCCGTGCTGCCCGGTGTGGTCGACACCCCCATGACCCACGCCCACTTGTCCAGTGGACAGATCGCCACAATCACCGCCCAGTCGGTCCTGGGGCGTCTTCCCGAGCCTGAAGACATCGCCGCAGCGGTGGGCTTCCTCGCCTCACCAGCCAATCGCGCCATCACCGGCCAGTTCCTCACCGTGGATGCCGGTTTCATCGGCCTCAAGCACGCCTGAGCTCCCATGCCAGCGCACCTTCCCGATCTCCACATCCGCAGCGCCCGCGCCGATTACAGCGTGGCCTTTCCAGCGATCACCGATCTGAGCCAGTGGCATCCGGAGGGTGATCTGCTGCTGGTGGATGCCTTCTTCCGCGATCGGCTGCCCCTACCCGATGGGCGGCCTGTGCTCTGGATCGAAGCTACCGAGGAAGCCAAGGCCCTGGAACAGACCCTGCCCCTGTTTGTGGCGCTCAAGGATGCCGGCCTCGGGCGTTTCTCTCAGCTCACCGCGATCGGTGGTGGTGTGGTGCAGGACATCGGCACCTTCTTGGCTTCGCTGTTCATGCGCGGCATTCCCTGGCGCTACGTGCCCACGACCTTGCTCGGCATGGCCGACTCCTGCCTGGGTGGCAAAAGTTCGATCAATGTGGGCCCCTACAAAAACCTGATCGGCAACTTCCATCCCCCTCGCCGGATCGAGATCCTTCCCTCCTTTGCCCACACCCTGCCCGCCGTGGAAGTTGCCGGGGGCCTGGCCGAGGCCGCCAAGATCGCCTACTGCCGTGGCGCTTCCAGCTTCGCCCTCTATGAGCAGCTCGCCAAGCCCGTGCTGAACGGCAACTGGCAGGAGCGGCAGCTGGCGGAGCTGATGCACGCCACCTTGGCGGTGAAGCAGTGGTTCATCGAAACTGACGAATTCGATCAGGCCGAGCGCCGCCTGCTCAATTTCGGCCACACCTGGGGCCATGCCCTCGAATCAGCCACTTCCTTCGCCATTCCCCATGGCCTCGCCGTGGCGTTCGGCATGCTCGCCGCCATCCGTTTCTCTGGAGAGCAGCCCTCTTCCGCCGCTCTCTGGAACCACTGCCTGGCCTTGCTAAACCCAGTGATCGAACCCGCTCAGCTTCAGGCCTTCCATCCCGATCGTTTTCTGAAGGCCTTCAGTGCCGACAAGAAGCACTCTCCCACCCACATTCACCTGATTGTCCCAACGACCGCATCGGCGAGTGGGCTCGGTGTGGAAGAGGTGCGTCTGCCCGCCACCGAGTCCTCCATGGCAGCGGTCCTTCAGGCCATGGAAGAGGCTCTGGAAGCTATTCAAGGGACGCCCGCATTCGCAAGATGAAGTATTCCGATGCCCTGATCAGCTGGCTCAAGGCCACAGGCTTCAGCCACTGCTACTTCGTGGCGGGCGGCAACATCATGCACCTGCTCAACTCCGCCCGCCAGCAGCTGGTGTGCGTGCCTGTGGTGCATGAGGTGGCCGCCGCGATTGCCACGGAGTACCACAACCAAATAGTACAGGCCGGAGTCGCCGCACCTGGAGTTGGCAAGGCTCTAGCGCTGGTCACAGCCGGGCCAGGTCTCACCAACACGCTCACAGGGTTGACTGGAGCCTGGCTCGAGAGCCGCGAACTGCTGGTGCTGGGCGGGCAGGTCAAGGTGGAAGATCTCGCCCCGCCGGGTCTACGGCAGCTGGGTATCCAGGAAGTGGATGGCGTGGCAATGGCGGCACCCGTATGCAAACGCAGCCTCTGCCTGCGGAAGCCTCTTCCCGCCGCTGGAGTGCTCGCTGAAGTGGCCGAGAGCTGGTACGGGCGTCCTGGCCCTGTGTTTCTCGAACTGCCCCTTGATGTCCAGGCTGTGGAGGTTCCGGGTGATTGGGGTGAGGCATGCAACCTTGCACTAGCGCAACTCCCTGGCAGCAAGCTCGCTCCTGAACCTCAGCAAGTCACGGAGGTGGCAGCCCGATTCGGGGCGGCTGAACGGCCGCTGTTGCTGCTGGGTGGTGGGCTCTCCCATCGCAAGGCCCGCGCCCTTGAGCAAAAGCTCGCGTCGCTGGATCTGCCGATCATGACCACCTGGAATGGTGCGGATCGCTACTCGTCTGATCACGCCAACTACGCCGGCCGCCCGAACACCTGGGGCCAACGCTCCAGCAACATCATTCTTCAACAGGCAGATCTGGTGGTTGCCGTGGGATCACGTCTTGGCCTGCAGCAGACCGGCTTCAACTGGCAACAGTTCGTGCCACTTGGTGATGTGATACAGGTCGACATTGATCCTGCCGAACTGGCCAAGCCCAATCCGACCTTGGCTATAGGCATCAAAGCCGATGCCGATCTGTTTCTGGAAGCCCTACTGGACCACCCCCTAGGCGGGCACAGCGAATGGCTGAGATTCAGCCAGGTAGTACGTGCCCGCCTACCACTCTCTGAGCCGTGCAATACCACCCCCGAGGGCTTCCTCAATCCCTATGGCATGGTCGAAGATCTCTCCCGTCTCTGTGGAGAGTGGGATCACATCGTGCCATGTAGCAGCGGCGGCGCCTTCACCGTGATGATGCAAGGCTTCCAGCTGCGCAGTGGTCAGACCATGCTCACCGATAAGGGCCTGGCGAGCATGGGCTATGGCCTCTCGGGAGCGATCGGCGTAGCAATTGCCGATCCTCAGCGGCGCACCGTGCTGGTGGAAGGGGATGGCGGCTTCACCCAAAACCTCCAGGAACTCGCCACGGTGGCGGTGAATAAGCTCAATCTCAAGATCTTTCTCTTCTGCAACGAGGGGTATGCCTCCATCCGTATGACCCAAAAGAACTACTTTGATGGCTCCTATGTTGGCTGCGATGTGTCCTCCGGACTTAGCTTCCCCGATTGGCCAAAGCTAGCAGAGGCTTATCGCATCCCCTTCTACAGGCTCAACGAGGGATGGGATTTGAACCCTGAGTTCTTGAAGGTCTGGAACAACACAAGCCCTGCGCTATTCCTCGTACCCCTGCATCCCGATCAGACCTATTTTCCAAAAATCACCAGCCGAATCAGCGCTTCGGGCGGAATGGAATCTAATCCACTCCATTCGATGACACCGGATCTAGTCGATGAAACAAAACATCTGGTGATGCGCTATTTCTAGGACAAGCTCTTCACTACTGGCACCAAAACGGCCCCTTTTCCTCCCCATCTTGAGCTGAGCTGACCATGAATTCCTTTGAGAAGAAGATGATGGAAATCCTCCGCCAAGGGAGGGAGGAATTCGGAGTAGTTGCGACAAAAGCTGAATTTGAAGCCGAAGGCACCCGCACCGACGAACTTCTACGACTGCTGGAAATTGCCAACAAGGCAGATGTGGGCTTAGCGCTAAAGGTGGGCGGCTGCGAGGCGATCCGCGACATGCTCGAAGCAAAGCAATTTGGTGTGAGCTACATCATCGCGCCGATGGTGGAAACGCCCTACGCCCTTTCCAAATACATCGCAGCCAAAGACAAGGTCTACACAGCTGAAGAGCAGGAAGACGTTAACTTCCTCTTCAATCTCGAAACCATCACCGCCTATGAAAATCTAGAGGCGATGCTCGCGATGGCGTCAGCCAAACCCGGCTGCGATGGCGTTGTCTTCGGTCGTGTCGACTTCAGCGGCTCGCTCGGGGCTGGGCGGGATGGTATTGAATCCGAGCGGGTCACTGCCTCGGTGGAAACAGCCTCCCGCGCCTGCCAGGAGAGCGGCCTGGAGTTTGTGGTGGGAGGCGCGATCTCCATTGATGCCCTGGCCAATCTGCAGCGCTTCAAGGCGATCCATCTCACCCGGTTTGAAACCCGGAAGGTTGTGTTCAGTGGTGCAGCCCTCGATTCGCCTAACCTCGCTCAGGCCCTTCGGCAGGCAGTGCACTTCGAGTTACTGTGGCTGCTCAACAAACGCGAATATTACGGACTGATGCACCATGAAGACCAGTCACGCATTGAGATGCTGGAAAGCCGCTGGAAAGTACTGGAAGGATAATTCAAGTCTCTTGGCATTGAATCCAGAGAGTTGATTGCAGAGAGCTGAATGCACTTACTGCTCACCGGTGGCACCGGCTTTTTTGGTAAAGCTCTGTTACGCCACCTTCAAGCGACCTTCATTCCAACCGATGCATCGGTTGTGGTTCTCAGCCGCGACCCTGCTCCATTCCTTGCCGCCTTTCCCGAATTCGCAGAGCACTGTCAGATTTCCTTCGTGCAAGGCGATATCCAGCTGCGCGACACGCTGCCATGGGGCCACAGCTTCACCCATGTGCTCCACGCCGCCACGGATTCCACCATCGGCCCCAGCCTCACCCCGCTGCAGCGCTACGACCAGATCGTAGATGGCACCCGCAACATCCTTGATCTAGCCGTGGCCACAGGCGCCCGACGCTTCCTTCTCACCAGCTCCGGCGCCATTTACGGCCCCCAGCCCGCTGATCTAGTCGCCATCCCGGAAGACTGGCCCGGAAGTCCGCCATTGGCCGAAGCCAGCACGGCCTACGGCCAAGCCAAGCGCGCCGCCGAACACCTCTGCGCGCTGGTGGGCCAGCAACATGGCTTAGAAACCGTGATCGCCCGCTGCTTCGCGTTTGTTGGCCCCGACCTGCCGCTGGACGCGCACTTCGCCATCGGCAATTTCATCCGCGATGCCCTCACAGCCGATGCAATTACCGTCTCCGGAGACGGCACTCCCCTGCGCACCTACCTCGACCAAAGCGACCTGGCCCATTGGCTCCTAACCCTGCTCGAGCAGGGTCGCCCTGGCCAATCCTACAACGTCGGCTCCGACGAGGTGATCAGCATCGCCTGCCTCGCCAATCTCGTCCGCGACATCCTGGCGCCAGACAAAGCCGTGCACATCCTCGGACAGTTCACCCTCGGTGCTACCCGCAATCGTTACGTGCCCAAAATCAGCAAGGCTCACCAAGAGCTTGGCCTCAACCTCACCATCGCCCTAGCTGAAGCGATCCGACGAACCGGAGAGGTCCATCGGCAGAAGGGCGGCTACCAAAGCTGAGTCAATAACTGCTTCTGCTCTCCAGCAGCCACACAAGGCTGCAGCCTAATATTTAGTGAAGGACCTTCTGACCCTCTAGAACTTGATTCTGTGGTGAAAGAATTGTCCTGATAACGTGGTCCTGACATGACCCCCTTCATTGGTCCAGGCCTTTTGAGAGTTGGTGGGAGTGGTCATGCGGCGGCTCAACCAGTGGCTGCGTCACCACCCACTCTCATTGCCCCTGTACCGATAAAGGGGGTCACGTCAAGTGGAGAAGGTGCACCCCGATCATGACGTAGCTCCACGGCGTTCTGGAGGCCGCTCAGATCGTGCATCCGCCGCTGAATGCGGCGAAAAGTGCGACGATTTTGCAACGCAGCCACGCCAACTGAGCGGCACCGGGCCGGCCATTTTAAGTGCAGCGCAGACTGATTGCTTACTCGATGTCCAGTTCAACAAGGGTGCGGTGATGGTTCAGGTGGCGAGAAACGAATCGCAGCCGGCCTCGCTGCGTCAGGCGCGCATTGGCGTATGTATAGATGAAGCGTGAGGTCTCGGTTGGGTGGTGACACCTCAACAGGTAGCGGCCTTATACCTTATTGGCTACTGACCAAACTGCTGAGAGGGAACAGCTAGGGGCCTACTCCTCCTGAAGCAACTTAAACAGCTTAAACATGACAGATTTATCTCATTAAGCTTTGGACAAATGAAGGGGTTACATCAAATCATCAGGTCATTGTCTTGGAATAATAATGGGGGGCTCCCCGAATGAGTCGCATTCCGAAATGCAACGTAACGAACGCTGCTTGAATCGACTGGTGTTATAGTATGGATATATCTCGGGAAACACATAAAATGAGTTCGGCTGGCTTCAGAAGTCACCTTCAAGTAGCAAGGTGGGCAAGCTCGGATGTATTTCCATTTCACCAAGATGCATTTCTAGGCGGTGCGATGACCATCAATCATCGCGGAATCAAATACGTAGCCAAAGACAGCATTGTCCTACCATCAAAAAGCAAGCATGCATTTTTTCAACTTTACTTTGCGCAGGACTCACGCGGGAATCCGCTGGTACTTCTCTACGGAGACGAATATGGCATATTGAGCGGAATAATTGATGATGGAAGACTCCTGATAACTCAAAGCGAAGATACATTTGGCTGCCAGCAGTTTTACAATGAATACAAAGACTTGATAGGGATGGTCACGAATGTGATCAGTTCGAATAATCGCTGCATAGAAACAAATACGGTTAAACGCTACATAGCGATTGGGGCAACCAACTCGATGGGTCACAATCTTCTGAATGATACGCCCGGCTTGATTAGCTTGACACAAAGAGCTAAAGCGCTAAATCTTGAGTATGAATTCATGATTTTTAGACCTGGATTATTTGACGGCTACATCAAGAACAGGCTGCAAGACGATATCAAACCCAAGACAGAAAACAGCTTCGACCCAAGCTGGTATTGGGAGTTTGACTGGAGTACTAGTTATTTGTATTGCAGTCGAGCCTTTGGCTATCTACAAGATGGATGGCAAAAATTGTTCTCTCAGGCAACCGAGCAATCATATATCAAAGACACCTTGTGGATAAGCATAAGATCAGCCCTTGAAGAGAGGCATAATCCTAAGCAAGATAAATATATTATAGATATAGCGACATCTCTTTTAAAAGACACCAAGATAACCAAAATTGTCTTTGATGGCTCAACCCACATTGACCATGGCACTGTAGAGGCAAGCTCAATAATCGAAAAAGTAAAACTTGAGAAAAACTCATCCGCAAGCATATTAGACCAGATTAGCATCGAAACCCATCGCCCAACAGGCACGATAGAGTCATATATTCTAGCTGGAGAGACTATCGAAACCAAACTAATGTACGCTCAGCGTGTTGCTTATTTTGTGGGGCCTTTTGGAAGCGGTACGTGGCCGACAATATTTAGCGATAATCCAGTATCATACCTTTTGATTACTGGCGATCGAAAGGGTCTCAAGACAGATCCATCTTTTGATTACTGGACTGGTTGCTCGGGTTTCAAATATGCAATAGAAATAAATTAACAAAGCACTCACTCAAAGACGCTGATATGCCATTTTAAATATCTCTATGTCTCAATTCAAATAGCAATAATTATGTGTTTGCATTGGAAGAAGGATCTAATATCGCATCTGTCTTGGGCATGCCGTAACACCCTCCAATAGTCGAAGCGGAATAAGGCGTTCTCATAGATCAGCAATCCTACACGTGAGGGGACTGCCATGAAAAAGTGACGTGAACCCCGGAAGTCGGTCCGGGCTTAATGAGAGTACTCATCCGGCCATACTGGGCTGGAGGCCTCACCATGAACGAACCAGGTATACGGCGAAGCAGATCATCCACAAGCTCAAGACCGCGGAGCAACTGGTCGCCCAGGACAGGCGCGTCGTCGAGGTCTGCCGCGTCATCGAGGTGGGTCATCCGACGTATCACCGTTAGTGACAGGGATACAGCGGGATAGAGGCCGTGGAAGCCAGGCGGCTGACTTTATTGGAGAAGGAGAACGCTCAGCTATAGCCGAACGCTTCTCTAAGGGAGTGGAAGCGAGAGCAAGGGCTCTGGAGGGAGAAAGGCCTGAATGTGTTTTCTCACGAGGTTGTTCGGCGACGATTAGATAGGCGGCGCATTGCATCTTTAAAGCTGCTACCCGTTTAGGGTTGTTGCATCAGAATTGACAACTGCCCATAGCAGCGGCGCGGGCTGAGGGGAAAGGCCTGAGGCCAGGCCAAGCGGGCTCTCTCACGGAAGGAGAGCGGATTACGTTGACGATCAACGCGGCATCAGCCCGTTACCAGAGCTTGAGCCGCACGGGGAAGCAACGGCTGCTGGATGAACTGCAGGCGCTGACCGGCTATCACCGCAAATCGCTGCTGCGCCGGTTGAACCAGCAATCCGATCAGCAGCAGACCAGCCTCCGCGGTCAGCACCGCAGCCGCTACGGCCCCGAGGTGCTCGAGGCGCTGGTGCCGCAGTTGGTGGAATCGCTTGAGCACCACAGCCACTTGCAGCTAGATCCGTCCGTGCGGGCACGGGTTTTGTTGATGAGCAGCGCCACGATTGACCGGCTGCTGGCCCCTGTCCGTCAGAGCAGTGGGGGCAATGGATGGCGGCGCCCTCCCCGGGCCCACAGCGGCGTACGGCGGCGGGTTCAGGTGCGCACGTTCAAGGGCTGGGACGACCACAAGCAGCCCAGCTGGCTGGAGATCCACCTGGTGGCCCATTGCAGCGGCCGTCTGGAGGGGCGGTTCATCTGGACCCTCGTTGCCACCGATATCCCCACCGGCTGGAGCAAGAGCCTGCCCGTGATCACACGGGATGGGGCCTCGGTGTTGGCCGCCATCCAGCGGCTGCGGCAGCAACTGCCCTTCCCCCTGCGCGGGATCGATGCGGACAACGATCCCGCCTTCATGAACGCCCTGATGGAGCAGTGGTGCGATGCACCGGAGCAAGGGATCGAACTCACCCACTCACGCGCCTACCAGAGCAACGATCAGGCCTGGGTGGAGCAGAAAAACGGGATGCTGATCCGCCGGGTGGTGGGCTACGAGCGTTTGGTGGGCTTGGAGGCAGCCCAGCTGTTGGCCGAGCTCTACGCGGCACTGCGGCTGTTCACCAACCTGTTTCAACCCTCGTTCAAGCTCAAAAGCAGCGTGCGGGAGGGCGGCCGCATCAAGCGGCAGCACCACCCGCCGCGAACGCCGCTGCAGCAGCTCCTGCGCACTGGAGTACTCAGCGATCAAGAGGCCCAGGGCCTCAGGGAGCTCAGAAAGCGGTGTGACCCGGTGGCGCTGCTGGCCACGATGCGCAGCTGCCAAAGCCGGCTGGCCCTGTTGATCAGCGGTCAACGTGCCAGCGCTATGGCTGGCGACCCATTGAGCTGGCAGACCCCCGAGGCAGAAAAGCGTGAGCTGGAGCGGTTCCTGCAGGGTTTGCAGGCCCTATGGCGTCAGAGCAGGCCACTACAGAAAATGCCCAAGCCGCGGCAGGGCCGCCGCAGCCGTGTGGATCCCTTTGAGGCCCATGCCGAACTCATCCCCCAGTGGCTGGAAGCAGAGGCTGATGTTGGTAGCCAGGAGCTTCTGGGCCGATTGATGGCCCTGGACCCTGAGCGCTATGGGCCTCAGCACAAACGCACGCTGCAGCGGCGGATCAGGGATTGGCGCGTGGGCAGGGTGCAGCAGTGCTTGGAGAGCGCTAGGCAGCGGCGAGAAACCAAGACGGAGACGAGAGAAAAGGTGTTACCTGACGTCAATAAGAATGGGTAACAAATCATTGATGCAATGCGACTCTCAACCAGATTGACACGGGACACACACCCACCAACTTTCATAGGGCATGGGCCGATAAAGGGTGTCACGTCACATACCCAGTTATGCTGAGATCTGGGCAACGCTCTGCCGATAGAGCGGGCTCATACGACACATAAAATCAACTTTAAGGGCGTCGCTGTAGCGACACATTGATCATATCCTCAAGTCCCAGGGTGTAGTTGTCTATTGGTTGCCATCTTTGTTGTAACTGGTCGAGCACGGAAGGCGCCATAAATTAACTGATTACATATGATTGCAATAGACCCAAGTGGCTGATGGCCGAGGGCGTCAATACACAACTACCCAGAAATTGCATCAATCTTGAATAGTGCTGTTACAAACACTTTTGCGGACTCTCTGCCGAAAAGCAAGCTAACAGCGCGAGGCAGAGATTAAGCCGTCAAGATAACCTGATGCAATGAGGATCAGCTCTCGATAAGGTGGGGTATCAGATATAGAAGGTTATACCTATAAAGGGTTAAATATCTAGCAGAAATAAGGGATTCGTATCTACAAGAAAAACGATCAATTATCGTTGCAATGTGTTTTGCAGCAAGAGTGGGCTCTGTTCCATACTGGATTAACGGAAACTCCCACCCTAAATCATGCACAGCATTTGCAGCTCCCGAGTAAATAGGCACCGCGCCACCGATTAAACAATCAGCCAACTTTTCGGTCCAATAATGAGACGAGGAACAATTCTCGATCACAACCGAGTATTGATATTTATCAAGAGCATCAGCCTTGTCAGAAAGTGGCTTATGACCAAAGCCAAACACATCTATATTATTGCCAAAATAAGAAATTAAAGCATTCGCCACAGCAATCCGCCATTGATGGCCCGGAAGGCCTGCCTTACCACTACAAACCATCGACAAGAGCTTTTTTTTAGGAAAAATTCTTCGATTGAGCAAAGCATCAAGTTCTAATGTTGTGCTTTGAGGGCAGTGCAGCAAACCTTGATCTGTCTTGAATGGAATCCCATAAAACCAAGGAACGCCTGAGGAGGATTGGATCAATAATGTATCGGGTGGACAGTCAAACTTGAATGGGCTTACAATAAAGCCATATCTTGAAAGGAAGGAGAGTTCCGGCTTCCAGACGGCTGGATTTTCATGCACCACGTATATGTACTTTTTTTTGGGGAAACATCTAAGAGCCTCAGGCAGCGAGTCGATGTCGTCACACAATATATAATCTATATCATCTTCTGGGATCGTTGTCCATTGGTGAGGCCCAACCCTTCCTGAAAATTGACTGCTCTGCCTAAATATAGTAGTATCGCCCCAACAAGGATTCTGTATGTAGATCTTCATGGATGTCTTCGGAGCCCTCAGTCAGGAAACTAGTATACATTCTAACTCGCGAAACCCATCCTTACAATTACTTGAGCCAAGTTGTACTCAAATAGCCTATGAGCGCTATTGCTCAGCTCTATTGTGGGGTTGCGGGTCACTCAAATTCATGGCATTTC
>Ga0194118_10003844_pt1 | contig 17009 bp, 13 predicted proteins | sample TA2MahsurfametaG_2_FD_148662 | JGI IMG/M metagenome (GOLD analysis project Ga0194118, IMG submission 148662) | Freshwater microbial communities from Lake Tanganyika, Tanzania - TA2015013 Mahale N5 surface | ecosystem: Environmental > Aquatic > Freshwater > Lake | place: Tanzania: Lake...
ATAAGTAATTTAAGACAAATTATTCAAGACCAAATGAAAAAAGAAGGCACCAGATGTAATTGTATTAGATGTATGGAAATTGGCGATGAAGATAAACTAATGGATTCAGCAAAACTTATTGTACGAAAATATAAAGCATCTGAAGGTCAGGAATATTATATTTCAATTGAATCTAATAAATCATATTCTTGGTCTTATTTATGGTTTTTGATTAAATATTGGATTATTAGAATTTTAACTTTAAAAAAAATTTATTGGTCTGGTGATATGAAAACTTATAATGGTTTAATTGGATTTTGTCGATTAAGACTAGATTCTAATCCAGGTGGTGGATTTATTAAAGAACTTTCAGATTGTGCTTTAATTAGAGAAGTTCATGTTTATGGTCATAGTTTAGGGGTTGGGTCATCGGGAAACTCATCTCAACATAAAGGTTATGGTCAACTTTTAGTAAAAACAGCTGAAGAAATAGCAATTGCTAATAATTATAATAAAGTTGCTGTTATTGCTGGTGTTGGAACAAGAGAATATTATAAAAATAAATGCGGATATCATTTGGAAGGTACTTATATGATTAAAAACCTTATAAATGATATACAAATATGTGAATCAATTTTAATTATCTTTATATTGGTCTTGAAATTGCTTTGTTGATGATTCTAATTGTTCATTCAATTTATCAATATCTACTCCTAACTCAGTTTGTAAAAATGTATCCATCTCTAATTTTATAGCTTCAGCATCTTCTTGTGTGTTAGTATTTTCTAATTTTTGCATCATTTCCATTACTTTACCAATTCCTGGAATACCATTCATCATATCTTCCATTCCAGATTCCTTTGATGATTGTTTTCCTCCAGGAATTACACCTATTTGATCTGCCATTTTTAAAATTCCCGATACATTCATTCCTTTTGATTCGGGTTCTTTATTAATACCAACTTCAACACTTGCTGTTGAAAAGTTTTCATCAATTAATACTTTTTCTTTTGTTTTAGCTTTATCTTTTGATCCACCCATCATTCCTCCCATCATTTGATCCATTCCTGGTACTTTACTGGTAATTGCTTGCATTAATTTGTCCAATTCAATTTCACCATTATTAATTTTATCAGCATATTTAACTGATATTTTTTGACTTATATCCATTATTCCTCCTAAAGGATTTCCACCTGATTGATTAGTTAATACATTTTCAAATGATCCAACTATGTCATCAATCATAGATGTTGTTTCATTATTAACATTGACTCCTAACATTTCTTGTAATTTTTTCCTAGTATCATCTTTGAAATTACATGCTTCCTGTTCTTCTTCAGATTCTTCAGAAGTATTAATTAATTTAGTTAATTTTATAATTCTTTCATTATCTTGTAAATTTTCAGGTTTTAATAATTCACTAAGAAAACATAAAGTATGCAAATTATTCCAAATAATTTTTTTAACTTCATCTGGTTGATTATTTAATATATTTTTCAAATACAAATTATTACCAAATAAACTCTCTGAAATAGCTAGTGTTTTTTCGGATTTATGTGAAAATACTTTAATTTTACTATAACAAAATAAATCAAAGTTTTTATCATCTATTGACAAACTAAGATTTTGACCCCTAGAAATTTTATCTTGATCTGATAGAGAATCAATTTCACATAAAAATTTTGTTGTTTCTTCATCAGGAAAAATAACTTTTAATTGTTCAATAAAATGACTAAACATTTGTAGGTATTGAGATTCATAAAAATTAGATTGCAAAGTTTCACTCATATTACTTTATTAAAAGTAATATCTTTAAATGAATTTAATAATAACATTTAATTAAAATAATAATACATTATTATTATAATGTTTACTAAATATGAATTGGAAACTATTTCAATCATGATTTTAAGTATTTATAATAATAAATGGTTTACAAAACAATGTCTATTTGACGAAGTATCAAAATATTACATAAATAATATAGATGAATTATATTATGGTCATTTTTTATTTGTATGGACAAAATTATTAAATAATAAGAATTTCATATCTGTTCATCCATCTGGTGATAAAATTAAAAATAAAACGAATGAAAATGAATATTTTCAAGATTTTAATGAAGATCAAATTGATGTAATACATGATATGAATTTACAGGTTCAAATTAAACATATGTTAGAATATCCTAAATTATATCAAGAATCAAGATTTATTAAAGAATATTTGTTGAATTATTACGATTGTGATTTATTTTTTAAATTATTTAATTTATATCATAAGATTTTTAGTTTGAAAGAAAAGGAAAATGTTGTTTTATCCAATAATTATAATATTTTAGATAAATTAAAATATCCGGCAACAATATCAGTTATTATTTTAGGTTTATATTATTATTTTAAAAAATAATTTAAAATTATATTCACTTATATTATAATGGCTTTATTTTTAATGAAAAATAAAAGTATGTTTTATGATAGTGATTTAACTTATAAATTAATTAATTTAAATTTGGAAAATGATCATATTCAATTAGAAAAGGCATTTGATATATATAAAAAAATATTTGAACCAATAGTTAATTTAAAACAGCATGATAAAATAGGAATTCAAGAATGTTCTAATGTAGAATTATTTTCAAATAATAGTTATTTAAATTCAGTTAAAATAAACTTTAAATTATACCTTGACAAATATAAATTTTACCAATCTATTAGTAGATGGTATTGGAGTCAAAAAAGACATGAAATTTTTGAAAAACTATTAACATTATTTGAAGAATATAAAAAAATATATGATAAAGTTAAATTAAATGAGATAAGAAATAATAAAATGTATAACCAATTATTAAATGATATTGTTATTTTTAATAATACATTATTAGAAAAAATGTTACTATTAAAAACAACCTATTCAGATGATTCAATTAATATTTATTTAGATAAAATAATCAAAATTTTAGAACCAGTTAATTAGTTAATTGGTCTTGTTTATTAATTTCATCTATAATATCTTTCATTTTTTTTTTTCTTTTACAGACTTCAATATATCTAACATATAGTAATATTAAAATCAGCGTTATAATAATAAAAAATCCATAATTTTCTTTAATGAATTCCCATACAGGATTTAATATTTTTTTATATAATGGTTCACTCGGAACATTATTTACTTCTGCTTCTAAAATTTTTTTTTGTAATTCTTCTTCAGCTATTTTTATTTTAAGTTCTTTCTGACTTTTTTTATCATTGTAATATTTAATTAATTTATTTTCAACTAGTTTTGGTTTTTTGATTTCTGCATTAAAACTCATTATAATAATATTAGGAAAAAATTGATATATAAATTTTATTTATTATATTATTTAATATAATGAGTTCTTGTACGTTTAGAGAAGAAATTAATAATAAATTAAAAAATAATGTCAGTAAAAAAAATTCTGAAACTGATGAATATTTACTCAATCCAGAAAATAATCGTTTAACAGTTTATCCAATTAAAAATGAAACTATTTGGACATCATATAAAAAACAACAAGCGGCATTTTGGACAGCTGAAGAGATAGATTTTTCTAAAGATTATCATGATTTTTGTAAATTAAATGCCAATGAACAACATTTTATTAAAATGATTTTAGCATTTTTTTCATCATCTGATACTATTGTTAATATTAATTTAAGTGAAAGATTCTTAAATGATGTTAAAATTAGAGAAGCTATTGTTGCTTATACTTGGCAAATGATGATGGAATCTATTCATTCAGAAACTTATAGTTTACAGATTGATAATATTGTCAGAGATACCGATGAAAAAAATAAATTATTTAATGCTGTTAAAGAATATCCTTGTATAACTGAAAAAGCTGCTTGGGCTGTTAAATGGATTGAATCTAATGAGTCCTTTGCCATGAGATTATTAGCTTTTGCTATTGTTGAAGGAGTATTTTTTTCTGGTTCATTCTGTTCTATCTTTTGGCTAAAAAAACGTAATGTTATGCCTGGTCTATGTGCATCAAATGAATTAATAGCCAGGGACGAGGGCACTCATTGTGAATTTGCTGTTATGTTATTTTCAATGTTATCCAATAAACCAGATGAATCAGATGTTCATGCTATGTTTCAAGATGCTGTTGAAATAGAACGTAAATTTATATGTGAAAGCTTACCATGTGCTCTATTAGGAATGAATTCTGATTTAATGACACAATATATCAAATTTGTATCAGATAGGTTGTTAGTTGATCTAGGATACAATAAATTTTTTAATGTATCAAATCCGTTTGATTTTATGGAATCTATAAGTGTAGAAGGTAAGACTAACTTTTTTGAAGCTAGACCTACACAATATCAAAAGGCATCTGTTTTAAATAAAACAAGAGAAAATACTTTTGTACTTACTGACGATTTCTAAGCTTTTCTTTTAATGCTAAATATTTATTTTTGTATTTTAAATATTTATTCTTTACTTCTATTTCAAGAGGACCATAATTTGAAACTGAAACTGCATTTGTTGATACATAATTTTTAACACTATTAGCATTTGTATCAGCATCACAAATAGGATATTTATAATTCATATAATCTCTTGGTTGTGTAAAAACATCAAATGAAATAGTTCCAATTAAAGTAGTTTTATTATTTCCATCTATAAAATCCATAACTTCAATAGTTTTATCTGGTTCCTGAATAGATACTTCTGTAGAGCCAGGAACTTGTTTAACAAGTCTACAAAATGTTGATTTACCTTCAACTATTTCTTTTTTTACTTCATTAATTAACTTATTTTTTTGATAAAATTCATATAGTAAAGCTCTTTCTATAAATTTTAAACCATATGCTTTAAATTTTTCATCTAATCTTATTAATGCTGCAAATAAAAATGGTTTCATATTTTGATCTAATTTTGATAATTGAGAATTTAATATACTTTGAAAAAATTTGGATATATTATAAATTCTCTTAAGATTATTAGTATTTAAATAAGGAGGGTTTGGAGCATTGTTCACAACACCATTGTTGGTTAAATTAATGACTGTAAAAACCATTACACTTGTTGGTCTAACTTCTGTTTTCTTGGGTACAAATGGTGCTAAATTTTTGTTTTCATCGATATTTATTACTCTAGGATCTAAACCAAAACCTAAATAATTTAGATCTTTAAGATAACCATTATCAAAAATAATTCTAAGTAACACTTCTGATTCATCATCAGCTGGTTTTGGTTGAATTGGTGTAGGAATTGTAATTGTTTTATCATATGGTAAATTTTTGAATGTAAAATCATTAAATAAGAAGTTGCTTGCATAACAAGCTTCTGAAGTTGGACTTGTATAATTTAATACAGATAATTTATCACTAATTTTATCTGCATTTGGAAAACTTTTTAAAAGTGCTATTTGATCTTGATAATTTTTAACTGTTTTTCCATTAAGTTCTCTTACAATAACTTTTGATAAGGCTTTTTGCATTTCAGCTAATGATCTATTGATACCATATCCCTCTTTTCTTCTAACTTTACAATTAAAATCCATAATATTTAATCTGATAATATCACCAACTATTTGTTCAATAATTTCTTTAACACATGTTAAATATGTTTGAGCAACAAAAGGTAAATAAACGAAACTTATTTCTGGTTTGCTAGGTTCAATTCCTGCCCATTTTTTAGAGTTTTCAGTTGTCATTAATGTGTTCAAAAATTTTTGGACAAGAACTTGTAAACTAGAAGATTTAAATATATTAATTGGTTTATCTAAAATGGTTACTATATTTGGTGATGCACCAACTTTATATGTAATTTTTTGTTCTTCATACCAACAACATATATCTTCAGGACCTCTTTTTCTTGAAGGATATCTTGGTGTATGGAAGACTTTGTCATACATATAACATTTCTGTTTATCTTCAGTACGAGGACCAGTTGTTGGCATAGGTGTGTATAATGTCTCTCCTCCTTTCTGGGCTTTAGAAGTATCTAATATTCCTTTTAATATTGAAGTACCCATTGTTATTTCTTCAGTTCTAAATTTGGCTGATTTTTCTTTAAATGATTCAGTTAATAAATTAAAAAATATGTGTTTAATTAATCCTTGAGTTAAATATTTCTGATCGCAAAACTGACTAAGAAAAGTATAATCTGAGTCCTTTAGTAATTTTTCAACTTCTTGGTCTCTCCATTCAGATGGGTTTACTTTTCCTGAAAGATCTTCAAGACTTAAATTGCCATATTTTTTATCTTTATAATTAACAACAATATCTAAAAATTGAAACAATCTCATGTAAATATTAAATAAAGCAAACATTTTTTCATAAACTTGTTCAACTGTAAAATTTTCTTGTAAATTATAAAATGAATAATAATTATCAACTAAATTACCTGGTTTATATGGTGTTGTAATTACTCTTTTTGAATCTCTAACTTCCTTAACCTCAGGACCAGATGTTTTCATCATTAATTCTATAAATAATTTTTTTAAATCTGCTTCCTCTTGTGGTTTAATACATTTATATCCATTTCCAAAATGTTGACTAACCGAATGTAAAATATCATCATATGACATAATTGTTGGATTAACTGCCATTGTTTCTAAATTATTATGAGTAATTGATGGATATAATGTGATTTTTTTAGTAGAAGGTTTCTTAGGATCTGGGTCTTTACTTACTTCGACTTTTACTTTAGTTAATTGATGTCTATATTGAGTTACTAATTTATATAATCTATGAATAGTTTTAGCTCTTGTTATTGTTAAATTTGTTAATTCAGTTGATCCAGGTTTTAAATATTCTGTTTGATTTTCATTTTTATATTCATCAGATAAGAAACAAGTAAAATTATCAAAATAGAGTTTATTATCTATTAATTGTTTATCAGAATATTTATCACTTCTAGTTCTATATATATTTAATAAATTAATAAGTTGTTCACAATTACAAGTAAATTCATCTTCTACACCAGCTAAATCACAAATAACAATCTTGGAATGAGGATTTTCTGGATCATTCCTATAAATTTCTACTAAAACTAAAACATGACTTCTAGAACTATTAGGATTATTTTTAGTTGGTTCAATTTCTCTTTTATCAAATAATAAATTAACAATTTTGGCTAAATTTCCTTCTAGTCTACCTAAGGCTATAATTTGTTCATCAATTTTAGCATTTGTATCAGAGTTATTTCCTTTTTTTCTATTTAATGCTGCGATTGCACTATCTGGTGAAATAGTCCAAATACCATTTACTTTTCTAAATTCAAAATCAGTTAATCCTTGATATTCAATTGGTTTAACCATGTAATGTTTGTGTCTTATATCTTTAACAGCTTTTAAATTCGGATCCCAATTAAAATAAATATCGGCTAATCTTACTCTAATTAGAGTATATGAATTATCTAAACTATTAAGAATAGTTGGTAATATTCCTTGAACATCTCCATAAGGCAAATATACTAAAGATGCTGTTTTTCCAGAACCAGATTGACCATTACCAACAATAATAATATTTTCACCTCTATCAATTTTATTCAATAATATTCCAGCACAATTTGGATCATCTGTAACTTGTTCATTATTTTCATACCATCCATTAATTTTTCCCAAGTTATATTTTTCTTTAATAGTTTTAGGATCTTCTGATAACTGTTTTCTAGCTAATGTGTCATCATAACCGGTTGGTCCAAATCCAACTTTAGTTGGATTATTTTGATATGTTAATTTTAAGTCTTTAAAAAAACTAGTTTCATTATTTGGATTAAATATCTTTTTTCCTTGTGCATCAACACTAGTTCCTCCTGATGCATAATTAATATTACTTACATCAAATTTAAATCTTGGATTAAGAGAATCAATAACTTTTCCTCCGGCTTGAGGCATATTATTAACTTTTACATATATATTTACCGGTGTTATATCTTTCATAATTTCTTCATAAGAATCATTTATATTTTTTCTATTTTTTGGATCTTTTAAAAAAGCTTCTAATAATACACATTTATGATATAATTCAGTCATAACATTTGTTAAAATAGTATAATAATATTTATCACTTGTTAAACTCGTTAATTCATTACCATTAATTACTTTATTTAAATTAGAAATTAATCTAAAATTAAATACAAATAGAGAACTATTGTTAAAAGTACCATCATCTTTTCCATAAATTTCACTATATAATTTTTTTAATAATGTTGTATCAAGTAAACACTGTTCATATGTGAGTAAAGTTTTTGAATTTGATTCATATTTTGATGAAGAATCACCAGGAGCTTTTTGAGATGTAAAAAAATATAAGTCTTTCAAAGTTGAAATTTCAGTTAATCTTTCATTTTCTTTAGGAATAGTTGGAATTGGATGAAAAAAATATTCTAAATATTCTTTGTGTTTAAGTCTTTCTGTGTGACCAAATTTTCTTTTTATTTGATCTTTAAACTTAACAGGATCTACCATCATGCCACAAAATTGTAGTGCTACATCATCATTATATAGTTGTGCTGAATAATCATAAAGCATTCTCATATTTGACATAAGTCTTTCTTCTTTTGTTTGTTGTTGAAATCCATGAGATGGATTTAATAAATATTTTTCTACTTCAATTGAACCACCAGCCAGATTTGGTGGTCTAATTAAACTTAAATTAAATGTATCTTGATTAACATCAGTTTCAAAATTACCTAGATTATTAGGTCTCTTAATTGCTGGTTCGTATCCAAATTTTTCTTTAGCTATTGCTGCTGCAGCTTCATTTGCTTTCTGTCTTTCTAAATCTTGTCGTTGTTGTTGTGCTATTTTTTCAGCTTCAGATAATCCAGATTGTTGTGATGCTGATGATGGTGGTGGTTGTTGTTGTTGTTGTTGTTGTTGTTGTTGTAGTTGTTGTTGTTGTTGTTGTAGTTGTTGTTGTTGTTGTTGTTGTAGTTGTTGTTGTTGTTGTTGTTGTAGTTGTTGTTGTAGTTGTTGTTGTTGTAGTTGTTGTTGTAGTTGTTGTTGTTGTTGTTGTTGTAGTTGTTGTTGTTGTTGTTGTTGTTGTAGTTGTTGTTGTTGTAGTTGTTGTAGTTGTTGTTGTGGTAGTGGTGGTAGTGCTGGTAGTGGTGGTAAATCCCCAAAATTTGATTGTAAAGGTGGTGGTTGAGATGCTGATGAAGGTAGAGATGATGAACTAGATTGGGATGTTAAATTAGTTCTTAATATTTCATTTACTGCACTAATCTTTCTTGTAATTTTACTAAATATTTCATTTAAAGCATCTTTACACTCAGGAAGTTTCTTTCTTAAATATAAATTAAGTGTGTTAAATTGTAATTCAAGTAATTGTTTTTTAATATTATTATCAAATAATTTTGTACCATTTGATTCAGAATTTTCTATTTCTTGATCAATTGCCATTAATTCTGCTGCTTTTGTATTTGCAAAATTTTGTTCACTACTTGTTAAAGAATTAAAATTTCTCATTAATAATTCGATTTGAGATTGATCTATTATTAAACCATAATCTGCACCATTTCTTTGAATAGTATTTAATAATGTTCTTAAAGATTCCATACTTATATATATTATATCATATAAATTTTTTTATAAACAAATATTTTTTTTTATATTTTCTGTATTTTTTAAAATAATTTATTTGTCCTCCACCAAACTGAAGATTAGTTTTTAATACATTATTAACTTGTCCAATTTTATTATTCATTAAATCTATAAATGTATTTAATACTTCTTCACATTTCTCAGCTTTTTTCAAATTTTTAATTAAAGCTAACATTTGTAATTTACCCAAATTAGATTTTAGTTCATTAAAATTTGGACCAAGACGATTATCTATACCAAAATCATTAATTTCTTTATCAGAATTAAGTAAAGCTTGTATTTTTTCATATTGATCATCACTAATTATTTCATCAATAAGATTTGCAGGTATTGATTCTATTATTGTATTAGGTTCAATACCTAAATTTTGTGCTATTATTTCTGTAATATTTCTGATTGTATTTGACATTATTAATATGATCTATATATTAATAATAAAAAATTAAAAATTATTTTTGAGAGATAGATATTTGGTTTTATATTTAAGATACTTATATAAATATATATCATCACCTCCTCCTTGTTTTGTTGGTGATTTTACTGATGCTGGTGTTTGTGCTGGTTTTGCTGATGCTGTTTTTAATTGAGCTGCTCCTAATTTTGCTGTTGGTGGTAGTGTTTGACCAGTATCTACCTTTGCTGGTGCTTGTGCTGGTTTTGTTGCTGGTGCTGCTGTTGCTGGTGGTGTTGTTGCTGGTATTGCTACTTGTTTTGTTGGTGCTGTTCCTTGTTTTGTTGCTGCTGCTCGTTTTGCTGCTGCTGCTGCTGCTAGTTTTGATGCTGCTGCTGCTGCAGTTTTCGATTCTGGTGTTGATGGTCTTTGACCAGTTTCTATCTGTGCTTTTGCTACTACTGATGCTAGTGCTGGTATTTTTGCTGGTGCTGCTGGTGCTGCTGTAGGTTTTGCTGCTGTTTGTTTTGCTGCTGTTGCTGCAGCTACTGCTTTGTCTGCTTGACTTAAAACTTGTTGTTGTAATCCAGATGAAGCACTTGTTGTTTTAGAACTTACTTCTCCTAAATTTGCTTTCAATATTTGATTAACAGCTGTTAACTTGGTATTTAAAATTTTTAATATATCATTAATAACTTCACTACAATCTGCTCCTTTTTTTTGAAGCAAACTTAAAATTTGTAATTGAACTAAATTCTCACTCATCATATTCCAATTTTCCTGAATATTAACCATATATTGGGAAAGAGATCCCGTTTTCAATGCCTTAATTTGTTCATCTGCAGCTAATAATTGATTAACACGCTCTTGTGTTTGACTTATGAGTTGTAGTTTTTCATTATCTTTAAAACTAGAGATTAATGTTGTTATTTTTTCTTTTTGTTCAGGAGATAATTCTAATGCCGTGCTTATTTGATCAACATAATTTTGAAAATTTTCCATAATATAATATAAACTATAAAATAATTTATATTAATTATATTCTATTTTTTAAAGATAGATATTTATTTTTATATTTAAGATATTTATTCATATATGGGTCATTTGAACCACCACCTTGTCCTTGTCCTGGTCCTGGTAGTTGTTGATTTAGTTGTTGTTGTAGTTGTTGTTGTTGTAGTTGTTGATTTAGTTGTTGTTGTAGTCCTTGTACTTCTTGTACTGTTGATCCAAATCTATCTTGTTGTAGTGCTTGTAATCCAGTTTGTCGAAATCTTGAAGATGGACTACTAGCTAATCTGGCAGCATTTTGAAATCTATCTCTAGAACTAGTTCTAGCTAAATCTTCAGATGCACTAGATAGTCCACCTTGAGGAGGATTTGCTTCTGGTTGACCCAAATTAGCTTTCAATACTTCATTAACAGTTTTTATTTTTTTATTTAAAAGATCTAATAATTCTTTAATAACTGCAGAACAATCTTCTTTCTTCTGAATTAAACTCAAAATTTGCAATTCAGCTAATTGGTTATTCATTTCATTCCATCCCTCTTGTATTTGTTCCATATATGGGGCTAAAGTACTACTTTGTAATGATTGTAAGCCTGCATCCGCTTGGACTAAGCTTTGAACATAAGTTTGAGTATTAGCTATTAATCTGTATCTATCTCTATCATTAAATGTTTGAAAACTATTTTGTAATCGTTGAATTTGATCTCCATTAAAAGATAAAGCAGTCCCTAAACGGACAATATGATCATTAAAAGTTTGAATTGTAGTATCTCTAAATTGTGCTTGAGACATGTTATATTATAATATAATATATAAAATTTTAAATATTATATTAAATTTTTAAGAGCTAAATATTTATTTTTATATTTTAAATATTTTCTTTTTGAACTTGCATCTGAAATTCCTAAATTTTGTTTTAATATTCCATTAACAGTTTCTATCTTTCTACTAAGAATATTTAATAATTCTTTGATAACACCAGAACAATCTTCTTTTCTTTGAATTAAACTTAAAATTTGTAATTGAGCTAATTGTTCATTCATTGAATCCCAATTAACTTGTATTTGACTCATGTATTGAGATAAAGATCCTTTACTTAATGCATTTAAATCATTACCTACTGCTTCCAAGCCTGCTAAGTATTTTTCAGTTTGATTAATTAACTTGAATTTTTCTTCTTTTGAGAATTCATTAATAAAACTCTGAAATTTACTTGAAATAATTTCATCAGTAAAACCTAATGCTTTAAAGATTCTTTTAGCAAATCCATTAAAAGTATCATTAAATGTAGACATATATATATATTATACTATAAAATTTTATAATAAATTATTAATTAATTTAATTTTTTGATTTAAAATTTGAATTAAATTATCCATTTTTTGTTTATTATCAATTTTTATATGTTTAATATTATCTTCTAGATCATCTATTCTATGTTGATACTCAGCAACATCATAATTAACTGGTGCATAATCACTTATAGAACTATGAGATATGTGAGCAGCAGCAGGAGCAGTAGTGTGAGCAGGAGCAGTAGTATGAGCAGGAGCAGTAGTGTGAGCAGCAGCAGTAGTGTGAGCAGCAGGAGCAGCAGCAGGAGCAGCAACAGGAGCAGTAGTGTGAGCAGCAGCAGTAGTGTGAGCAGCAGGAGCAGTAGTGTGAGCAGCTACCGAAGAGTTAAATGCTAAAGTATTATTAGGAATAGTACTATGAAAATTATTAATTACTGGAACAATATTTTTATAAAAAACTTTTGGATATTGAATAGATGAATAAATTAAATATTGGTAATTTTTTATTATAAAATGGTTAAATAAATTAATTTGATTCATTAGAGAATTTGATGGATTGAATTTATTATATTTCATCATAATTCTATTTTCCATAAATACATCCCAAATATTATTTAAATAATTAGCTCTTGAACATTTACTAAAATTATTAATAAATAAAATATACTTATTTAATTTAATTTTTTTTTTATTATTAATTCTGTAGGCTATTAAGGGATCATACATATTAAACCAAGGTACTAAATAAATTTTGGATGTATTAATTGAATATTTATAATTTTTTACAAAATCAATAACAATATCTTGATTTCTTATAATCTTCTTGATATTAAAATAAAAATTATTGGATTTATGTTTTTCGTAATCCTCAATTTTTAATTTGGGAAATAATGATTTCACATAAATTCTATACATATCTTCTGTTATTATTATTACTTTACTAATTAATTCATCATAATATTTTAAAATGAAATAAATAATTGATAATATAATACCTCTATCAATCCATACGATATTTACTATTTTACAATTATTTAATATATTATTCATAAATTAATATTAATTAGATAAAAATATTAGTCTATTTTAATTCATTTAGATAAACTATAATTTTTAATTAATTTTATGTACATCAAATAAAAATAAAAATATTTTTAGCAAGTATTTATCTAATTGAGATACCATCTAATTGAATACCTTTAATGATATTTAAAAATTGATAAAAAATAATTTAGTTTTTAATATATATGGATATTAATATGTTATTTGTAACCAAACGAGATGGTCGTAAAGAAAATGTACAGTTCGATAAGATTACTGAAAGAATCAGTAGGTTAATTAATCAAGATGAGATTGAATATTTAGATCCTGTATTAGTTGCTCAAAAAGTAGTTGCTAGTTTGTATCCAGGTATTACTACTGAAGAATTAGATATAGAATCTGCTGAAATTTGTGTAAATTTATCTACAACCCATCCTTCATATTCTTATTTAGGTGGAAGAATATTAGTATCAAACCTTCATAAAAAGACATTAAATAAATTTAGTTCAAAAATGCAATTATTAGCTGATACAACTGATGTTATTAACAAAAAATGGTTAAAATGGGTTAATGAAAATGCTGATGAACTTGATAAAATAATAGATTATAATAAAGATTATATATATGACTATTTTGGATTTAAAACTTTAGAGAAATCTTATTTGTTAAAATCCAATGATAAAATTATTGAAAGACCTCAAGATATGCTATTAAGAACAGCTATCACTCTACAATTAGGTAATATCGAATTAATTAAAAAAACTTATCAATACATGTCAAATGGTTATTATACACATGCTAGTCCAACACTTTTTAATTCAGGTACAAATCATATGCAATTATCTTCATGTTTCTTATTAGGTACTTCAGATGATTTATCTGCCATCACAACTACATGGGACTCATGTGCTCAGATATCTAAATGGTCAGGTGGTATTGGTTTACATGTTTCAAATATAAGAGGTAAGAATAGTTTAATTAAAGGTACTAATGGAAAATCAAATGGTTTAGTTCCATTTTTAAGAGTTTTTAATGATATAGCAAGATGGATTGATCAAGGTGGTAGAAGACCTGGATCTATTGCCATTTATTTGGAACCACATCATCCTGATATTTTTGAATTCTTAGATTTAAGAAAAAATTTTGGTTCTGAAACAGAACGTGCAAGAGATTTATTTTTAGCTTTATGGATTAGTGATTTATTCATGAAACAAGTAGAATCAGATGGTGATTGGTATTTATTGAGTGCTGATAATTGTCCAAATTTAAATGAAGTATATGGAGATGATTATGATAAATTATATTGGGAATATGTAAATCAAAATAAATTCAGAAGTAAGGTTAAAGCAAGAAAATTATGGTCACATATATTAGAATCTCAAATTGAAACTGGTATGCCATATATTGCTTACAAAGATGCTATTAATCAAAAATGTAACCAAAAAAATTTAGGAACAATCAAGTCATCAAATTTATGTTGTGAAGTGACTGAATTTTCCAATCATGATGAATATGCAGTTTGTAATTTAGCATCTATAGCTTTAAAACCATTTATTGATTCTTGGAAACCTACTGAAGGAGATGAATGGATAATTTATACAAAACCAAATTGTAAATTCTGTAATTTTGCCAAAACCTATTTAAAAAATAATAAAATTACTTATTTGGAAGTTGATTTTAATAAAGAATCATTACAAAATTTAAAAGATTTATTAGGAAGAAATCAAATTACTTTTCCACAAATATTTATTAAAAATAATAATAAATTAAAAAGTATTGGTGGATGGTCTGATTTATATAAATATACAGCGGGAACATTTGATTATGAAAAATTATATCAAGTTGCTTATTTGGCTACTATTAACTTAAATCAAGTTATTGATATTAATTATTATCCTGTTCCACAAACTAAAATATCTAATATGAAACATCGTCCAATAGGATTAGGTATTCAAGGTTTAGCTGATGCACTTGTATTAATGAGAATACCTTTTGATTCAGATGAAGCAGTTAATTTTAATTCTAAATTTATGGAAACTATATATTTGGCTTCTATGACAGCATCAAATGATATAGCTATTGAAAGATACGAAGGTATGAAAACATTAGTTGAGTATTTTAAAAATAAACCAATACCTGATTTTTATTCTGATTCTTATGATAATTCTGAAATAAATGAATTATATCATAAACTTAAACCAAATAAATGGGAAATAAATAGAAATTTAGAATTAACAACATTAGGTTCATACAGTTCATTTGATGGTTCTCCATTGTCAAATGGTTTATTTCAATTTGATTTGTGGAATAAAGAACCACTTGAAAAAGAAAAATGGTCTAATTTAAGAGATAAAGTAATTAAATATGGTACAAGAAATAGTTTATTAACAGCTTTAATGCCAACAGCATCAACAAGTCAAATTTTAGGAAATAATGAATGTTTTGAATTTTTCACCAATAATATTTATACGAGAAAAACTCATGCTGGAGATTTTGTTTTGGTTAACAAATATTTAGTTAATGATTTAGTTAGTGTTGGTCTATGGTCAAAAGATTTAAAAGATAAAATAATTGCTAATAATGGATCAGTTCAACAATTTGATAATTTACCACCAGAATTTAAATCAATTTATAAAACTATGTGGGAATTAAAACAAATATGGGTTTTAAAAGCTGCAGAAGCTAGAGGTCCATTTGTTGATCAAACTCAATCAATGAATATTTTCATGGGAGAGCCTGATTTTCAAAGACTTGGTTCATCTCATTTTTGGGGATGGAAGCATGGATTAAAAACTGGTATGTACTATTTAAGAACTAAACCTTCAATGGATGCTATTAAATTTACCATTGATCCTAATTTAATTAAAAAAAATGATATAGGAGATTGCCTTAATTGCTCAGCTTAAAAAAAATTGAAATTTTTAAATTTTATTCTAATATAACATATTATAATGCCGAAAAAAAGTTCGAATTCACAACCCAATACTGAGCTCATCAAGAAAGGTGATGAACGTTATGCTCGTGCACATTTGCCTGCTGGAAACGGGCAATATCGTGTTATTTTTACAGAAACTGGTGAAGAGGTTACTGCAAGAATAAAAATTCGCGGTAATTTCAGAACTGGAAAAACAAATCTAATTACAGGTGGAAGACTACTACTGGTACAACCAGACCCTTCATCAACCAAACGAAAATGGTTCATAATATATGTCTATAGCGAAGACAACATCAAGTTTCTCCGCAAGTCAGGAGAAGTTGTTGATGTCAAGGAAAAAGAAGTGAGCAATGTTGTATTTGTTGATGATAGTGATCCAGTAGTTTCCAACAACCAAGAATCTGACGATGAAGATGATCAAGCAGGTTTCATCGATGACATTTGATTTAAATTGGTAAAAGATTTAATAAGAAAATCAGTTACTTTAATGCTCGTATCTTCTGTCATATGATTATCTGATATTTTTTTAGAGTCAATACCAATTTGTTCCAAATATTCAATTCTTTTTGAATTAATTTTATTAGAATAATTTCTAATGTATTCACTAAATTTTAAATCAAGTTTACTAATTTTATTGATAACTTTATCAACTAAAATTTTTGGACTAACATCAGGATTTTTCATTCTAGTTTCTAAATACCATAAACACCATGCTAAACAAAATCCACCAAAATCTCCTGATTTTTTATTAATTAAATTATTTTCATCAGATACTGTTT
>Ga0194118_10003845_pt1 | contig 17007 bp, 9 predicted proteins | sample TA2MahsurfametaG_2_FD_148662 | JGI IMG/M metagenome (GOLD analysis project Ga0194118, IMG submission 148662) | Freshwater microbial communities from Lake Tanganyika, Tanzania - TA2015013 Mahale N5 surface | ecosystem: Environmental > Aquatic > Freshwater > Lake | place: Tanzania: Lake Tanganyika...
ATCTCCACCAGTGATAACGGCGGCTGGACGGGCGCGAGCGACAACCGACCACTTCGAGCCGGCAAAGGCCATCTCTATGAAGGCGGCCTGCGTGTTCCGCTCATCATCCGCTGGCCCGGCCTCGCCAAGAGCAACACCACCAACAACACCCCCGTGATCAGCATGGACCTGACCGCGACGATTCTTGGGGCAGCCGGCATATCGCTGGCGAAAGAAGAAACGCTTGATGGCCAGTCAATCATACCGCTCTTGAAAGGTGAGCCGTTTCAGCGCGATGCACTCTATTTTCACTATCCGCACTTCGCCTTTCACATCGACAATCGCCCCGGCTCCGCGATGCGAAGCGGCCAATACAAACTCATCATGAATTATGATGATGGCTCGCTGGAGCTTTACAATGTTGAAAAAGACCTGGGCGAAAAGAAAAATCTGGCGGCGGAACAGCCCGACATCGCAAGCTCCATGCACAGCAAACTCAAAGCATGGCTGACGGCAACCAAGGCGGGCATTCCGCAGCCGCGGTGAAAATGATGTCAGTTCACCTGGCAAGGAAAAAAGACAGACGACGCTCTTCAATGTAACTTGCGGAGACAACAATTAGCAAACCTGGTCGCCGAAATAGCGTGTAACTTGGAAGAATCAACCTAACTTTCTTATGATTGGAGTGCCTGCAGCAATGGTTCGTCGTAGCTAGGCCGAACCCGTGTTAACCGCGAAAATACCCGAAAATAAAATAATTCGTGTCGCCGCACGGGATTCGAGCAAGATCGGCTAAGTCTATGTATATGGCAGGTTTCCAGCTTGTCCTACGCCAACAAATTGCCGGTAAAAAAGCTGGGGCTGTGAACCTCACCAGCCTCCACTGGAACACCAATGACACCACCGAAACCTTCAACTGCAAATGATTTCGACCGAAGATCCTTCCTGCTGGGCGCAGGATCCCTTGCCCTTTACCCAGCGCTAATGGAAGCGCCGGCGCGGGCAGCAGAAAAGCCAGCGACCCAACCGCAGCCACCACAACCCATCGTCGTCGAGAATATGCTTGGAGAATACGGGCCGTGGGCGAAGAAGATGCTTGGGGATGGGCCTGCGAAGCTTTCGTTCCTTCGGGATGAGTTCAGTCGCGCCGGGATTGTCGCATGGCGAGAGAAGGCGCGAGCGCGACTCCTGGAATGCCTTGCGATGCCCGACTCGGGCGGAATCCCCAGGGTGCAGGTCGAGAACCAGGTGGAGTTCGAGGGCGTGAGCATCGAGCAATTGGAGTGGCAGTTGCCCTACGGCCCGCCGACGAAGGCGATGTTCCTCAAGCCCGCCAATGCGAAGGGCAGACTGCCGGCGATCCTCGCGCTGCACGACCACTCGGGGAAAAAGTATTTTGGACACCGTAAGATCAGCCGTTCGAGCAGCGATGTCGATCCCCTCATCAAGCAACATGTGGACGATAATTACGGCGGCGTCTGGTGGGCCAATGAGATGGCTCGTCGCGGCTACGCGGTGCTTGCGCCCGATGTGTTTCTCTTTGGCAGCCGGAGGATCCGTTTGCCACAGGTGCCTCGAATCTTGAGTGGGCTGCTCGTGGAAGGAAACCCCGACAACGCCCTGGACATCGTCGCTTACAACCGCTGGGCGAGGCAACACGAGCACGAGGTCGCGAAAAGCCTGTTGTGCGCGGGAACCACAATGCCGGGCGTCGTGGTTGGCGAAGATCAGCGAGCGCTCGACTATCTGTGCTCGCGGGAGGATGTCGATGCCGGTCGCGTGGGTTGTTGCGGGCTGTCCAGCGGCGGCTTGCGCACGCTCTTTCTCGCTGGGTTAGACGACCGCATCGCTGCCGCGTGCTGCGTCGGGATGATGACCACGTGGCGGGACTTTTGTCTCAACAAGAGCTACACGCACACCTGGATGATCTATCCGCCGGGCTTTGCCCGTGACTTGGACTATCCGGAGATCCTCGGCATGCGGGTGCCCTTGCCGACCTTGGTGCAAAACGCCGAACAGGATCAGCTCTTCACGCTGCCGGAGATGCAGCGCGCGGATCGCATGCTCTCGGATATCTATAAAAAGGCGGGCGCAGAGTCACAATACCAATCCGCATTCTACCCCGGGACGCATCGGTTTGATCTGAAGATGCAAGCGGATGCCTTTGCATGGTTTGATTCCAAGCTGGCGAAGAAGTAGGAGACTGAAGATGAAGATACACATTGCGCAACTCGTAGTCGAAACGGAGTTGTCCGTGAATTTCGCCAAGATCAAGCGTGTCCTGGCTGGCGTCCAGTCGGGCGAATGGGTGGTGTTTCCGGAAGCAAGCTTGAGCGGATACTTCCCCGATGCTCCCAATTACACCAGCCGGCTGAACGCCGCAGAAATCGAGCAGGCGATCGCTCAGATCCACGATCTCGTTCGCGCCCGTGGTTGCTTTTGTGTCTTGGGCACTGCTCGGCATTCTCAGGGGAAATGGGAGAATGCGGCGGTCGTGCTGAGTCCGACGGGCTCGGCGGAGAGCTACGCGAAGATTCAGCTCTCGGCTCTTGACGCGAAGCACTTTCGGCCTGGTCCCTTCGTGCCCGTGTTTCACATCGACGGCGTCCGCGTCGGGATCCAGCTCTGTCGTGAACTGCTGTTTCCCAACCAGTGGGCACAGCTCCGGCAGGCCGGCGTGAAGATGGTGATTCACCTGAACAATGCCATAAAGCCGCACGACGCGATCTGGGAGCATGTGGTGATTACGCGGGCCTTGGAGCACGCCATGTATGTATGTAGTATCAACAATGCCGCTCATCCCCAGGAGCTTACAAGTTACCTGGTGGCCCCGAATGGCAGCATGCTGCTCAAGGCCGCCCGGCAGACTGAGGAAGTATTGACGACGAACATCGATCTTACCGCCGTGGTCCAAAACGTCGGCGAACGGAGTGATTTTTAAAATGGAAACCATCATGAACAAAACCAACGAAGCCCATCCTCGCTCATCGCGCTGGTTCGCCCCAATTGCGGTCGCCTTGAGCCTGCTGCCGGTACTGCACCCCAACACATGGGCAGCCGACGCTGACCCCGCTGCCGCCCGCTTCCGCGGCGCCGGCAAGGCCGACCCGATCCGGATCGCTGACATCAAGAAGGCCGCGGGTCCGGCCGGGCAGAGCGCCATCACGTTTGATATGGCGTGGGATCATTCCTGGCGCGCGGCTTGGGAGGTGCCCGAGCAGGCGCATGGAGGCAAGGGAACGCTTAAACTCGAGAGTTGGGATGCCGCGTGGGTCTTCGTCAAGTTCCGCAAGGCCGGCACCAAATTCTGGTCGCATGCGACGCTCTCGGCGCAGGCTGCGGATCATGTCGCACCCGCAGCGGCGAAGCTCGACGTCGGGTCGACGGACGATGGCGCCAAGGGTGCCGGCGTTTTCGTCTATCGCGCGACCGCCGGCAGCGGCGCGAACGACTGGAAGGGATTGAAACTCCGTTGGTTGAGCGAGGCGGACGGCGTGACAGACCTCGGGGCGACGGAGGTGAAGGTCTTTGCCATTCAGATGGTCTGCGTGCCCGAGTGCGCCTTCTGGCTTGGTGATGGCTCGACCGCCAAGGTCGCCGCCCAGTTCTCGGTCGGCGACACCGCCGCGTCCTTCCGTGTCGAGAGTGAAGACGAGATCACGCTCGGCGGCGAGAGCCCCAAGCATCTTGGCAGTCGTGATGGAATCGGTGTGGAAATGAGGGGCGACGACTTCTCGAGCGGCGTGCAGAAGACGCTGCCGGCCCGTTTCCCAAAGGGATATGCCGCGTTCTACTGCATGCGGCACGAACTGACCGAGGGGCAGTTCGTGGACTACCTCAATACGCTCCCATCCACCGACCGGCTTCCTCCACCCATATTCAAAGGCAATAGTGCGGGGCCGGGCTGGATCCTTCCGTTTCAGGAAAAGGACATCACCTACAACGGAATCAGCGTCGTAACGCCCGGGACGCCAGACGCCCCAGCGGCTTACGCGACCGCGACTCCCTTCAAGCCGTGTACAGGGCTCGTGAGTTATGAGCATACGCGCTACGCGACCTGGGCCGGCTTGCGGCCGATGACGGAACTCGAATACGAAAAGTCTTGCCGGGGACCGTTGCGGCCGGTGGCGGACGAGTTTGCCTGGGGGACGCCGGCGATTGTTGGTTCGAACATCAGCAAGAAAGATGCTGCTCCGCAGGATGGTTACGTCGTCACCGATGCGGGCAAGCCCAACGAGCGCGTTTCCTGGAAGGGAGTGAACGGCCCCGATGCGACCCGCGGCAACGCCGTTTGGGGCGGCGCGGTCCGTAAGGAAGCCAAGGGGGGAGTTCCCGCCGATGCTCTGAGACAGAACTTGCGCGGTGGAATCTTCGCCACGCCCCAGAGCGATCGCGTCGCCGCGGGCGCATCCTATTGGGGCATCATGGATCTGAGCGGCAACCTTGAGGATCGCGTCGTGACGGTCGGCAGCATCCCCGGCCGTCGGTTCGCGGGCACGCACGGCGCCTGGCCGGTCCCCTTCGCGACCATCGGCGAAGGAGCCGAGCTGCGGACGCCAGAAGATTGGGGTTGGGGATTCGGCAGACGCGGCGGAACTCTGAGCGAAGTTGATTCGGCGGAACTGCGAACCTCCGATCGCCAGTCCATGAATGCAACATCCCATCTTCTGCCGGCGCGCAATCGGCATTCCAACCAGAGGGTCGGATTCCGAGGCGTCCGAACCGCGAAAATCGTGCCCTACGAGTTGAAGCCGCAAGGAAGAGTCGTCGCGACGCCGATCTCGGAAAAAGGCGGAAGGGTTCTGCGGAACTCGCCCAACGGTTGGAATAATCAATGCGCCGTTGTGCTCGGGAACGTCACGGTAGCCGCGCGGGATGCGAAAACCGCAACGATCGCGTTCGATGTCTCTTGGAAAGACTCCTGGCGCACCAGCGACAACCACGATGCCGCCTGGGTCTTCTTCAAGGCCAAGACCGGCGACCCGGCCGCATGGCAGCACGTAAAACTCGTTGCCGACCGGGTCGTGAACCCAACTGGATACGGCCAGGCCGATGGTGGCACAAAGGTCGATCTCATCGTGCCCGATGGTCCTGACGGCTTCACCGGCGTATTTGTCCGCCGCGCCGCTCCCGGCGAAGGAACGCTGGAAGCCCGTCGCGTCACCGTGCTTTGCGACGCCGACACCGTCAAGGGCATGGCGGCCGACAGTAAAGACCTCATCCGCGCGATCGGCATCCAGATGGTTTACGTTCCCGAGGGGGCGTTTTCGCTCGGCACCGGCGGCACCGAAGTTGGAAGCTTCCATCAATTCACGGATGGCGTGGACAGGAGCAAGCCCTACCGCGTCACGGGTTCCGGCCCGATCCCCACCGGAAAGAAGCAGGGGCAACTCTGGGCCGGGAACCACGGCGGCCCTTTGGTCGATGGCGGTCAGATTCCGGCCTCGTATCCCAACGGCTATGCGCACTTTTATTGCATGAAGTATCTGATCAGCCCGGCTCAGTATGCCGACTTTCTGAATACGATCGACCCGAAACAAGCCGACGAGCGGTATGCCGGTCACGAGCGGTGCGCCTTCAATACCGTTGTTTACTCCGGCACGAACGGTCGCGTCTTGAAGGATCCCAAGGGCGGGTACAGCAGTGCTCCCGGAGGAGCCCGCGGCGGGGCCGGCTGCTTCGGCCTCTCGTGGGCCGACGGAGCCACGTTCGCCGCTTGGGCAGGGTTGCGTCCGATGACGGAACTGGAACTCGAGAAGGCGGTCCGCGGCCCACGCGATCCGTTCCCCGGCGAAGTCGGCTGTTCCTATTGGGGCGTTGCTGAGTTTAACAACGTGGATTGGAACGCCTTCAAGGGGGCTCCTCAGTGCGAGCGGCCGGTCACGGCGAGCGCGCCCGGCCTGCGTTTCAAGGGCACCCACGGCGCCGGCACGATATCGCTGCCGGCGGACTGGCCGCAGGCCGATGCCGTGGGCTCCGGCGTGAGAGCCACCCACTACACGTCTTACAACCTCGAACGTCTGCGCGGAGCGGTGGAGCAGCCCGGATTTTTCCAGCCCAAGAGCATCACCAGTTTCGAGTTGCCTCGCGCCCGGCTGTCCGACCGGCTCTTCGCCGGAGTCGCCGATCCCGAACGGCTCTGGTCGCACAAGTGGCGCGGCGTGCGAACCGCGCCAAAAGGAGTGGGCCCATGATAGCGCCTATCGTCGTGCCTTCATTCCGCTTTCGCCGCTTGCCCCTGAGCCTACACTCGCAGGGACATTTCCGCGTGCCTTCGTGTCTTCGTTTCTGGTGGTCCGTTCTAACTCTCTGCACGGTTGTGGCATTTTCCGGCGTGCAACGCGCCGGAGCCGAAGACGTTGTTGCCTCCGCCGGACCGGACGTACAGAAGTACAACGTCGTCTGGGATAGTCCCAGCGAGAGCTCCTTCGGGTCGATGCCCTTGGGTAACGGCGACATCGGACTCAACGTCTGGGTCGAAAACAACGGCCATCTGCTCTTCTACATCGCCAAGGTGGATGCCTTGGACTCCAGGCAGATTGGTCCGAAACTGGGCCGTATTCGCCTGAGAATGGAGCCCCCGCTCCCGGTTGACAAAAACTTCCGACAGACGTTGAGCCTGCTTGACGCCTCCGTGCTTGTGGAAGCGGGAGACGTGCGATTGCGCGTGTGGGTTGACGCCAATCAGCCTGTCGTCCAGATCGAGGCGAAGAGCCAGACCCCGCGCTCCGCCATCATTACGATGGAGTCCCTTCGCCCTCTGCAGACAGCGACGGCACCCTTGCCCGAAAAGGGAACCGTTGGCGTGCTGTTCAACGACAAGGAAGACCGTCTGGCCTGGTGTTACCGCAACTTGTCATCCGATTGGTGGGCCGAGAACTTCCGAATTCAAAATAGCCCGGAGATGGTGGCCAGGACCAAGGATCCGCTGCTGCACCGCACGTCGGGCTGCTTCGTCCAAGGCAAAGGCTTCGTCCGGGAAGTCTCCAAATTCGGAGAACTACAGAGGACACTCCGGTTGCGTGAGAAAGCCACCGAGTTCGACTGCGCGGTGAAAGTCATCTCGACGCAACCTGCTGATCTCAAGGAATGGCTGCGCGAGGCGGCCAAGCCGTCTCCTTCGGATTGGAACGCTCACTGCGCTTACTGGAAGTCATTCTGGAGCCGAAGCTATGTCCACATTACTTCGGCCCGCAAGGGAACCTTCAATCTCGATCAGTGCCGCTTCACGCAATTTCCCCAGGGATCGAAAGCATACGAGGGGCACAAGGAAATCGACGTGGAAAAAAACGTGTTCCAGATCAGCCAGCGCTACGCCTTGGAGCGCTTCCTCGAAGCGTCTGCCAGTCGCGGCCCGGTCCCTCCCAACGCGAACGGGTCGCTCTTTACCATGGACATGCCGGCAGGAGTGATGGGGGGCTATAATGAAATCAGCGAGAGCCCCATTTCGCCCGACTATCGCTACTGGCAGGAATGCTGCTGGTTCATGTGGCAAAACCTTCGCTTTCCCTATTGGGCGATGGCGACCCGCGGCGACTACGACACGCTGCGGCCCGGGATGCACTTCGTCCGCGACAGTCTCGATATTTGCAAGGACCGCTGCAAAAAACTCTTTGGTCACGACGGAGCGTTCATCTTTGAAGCCAGCGCGTGGCTGAACATCGGGAGATTCAATCCGCCTGGCAGCAAGCACCTGCGGCATCACTTTCTCGCGACCGTGGAAACGCCCGCGATCATGTGCGAATACTATGAGCACACGCGCGACCGCGCGTTTTTGGAAAACGTCTTATTGCCCTGCGCCGACGAATTCCTGAAGTTCTACGAACTCCACTATCCGAAGCGCGACGCCAACGGCATCCTGCGGATGGAGGACGTCGGCGCCGTGGAAACCTTTGCTGGCGTGACGAATCCAGCCACCGAAATCGGCGGCATCAAATACGTCCTCGCGAAGCTGCTGTCTTTCGACATCGACGACGCCCGGCGGCAACGCTGGACCGCGATGTTGAAAATGATGCCCGGCGTCCCGCTCCGCAAGGTCCGCGGCGTGGACCTCCTGGCTGTCGGCGAAAAATACTCCCCTGGAGGAACGGACGGCGGAGGCGACTCCGGCGAACACCCCGAACTCTACGGCGTCTATCCTTTCCGGCAGGTATGGCTCGGCCAGCCCCAATTGCTCGCCGCCGCCCGGCAGTCGTTTCATCTGCGCATCGTCAGCCTCGACGGCAGCAGAGACACGCGCAGCATGGAAACCGGCGGCTGGCAGATGTCGCCGGTGCAGGCGGCTTACCTGGGGCTCCCCCGCGAAGCCGCTCGGCTCACGAGCATCAATTTCCACGATCAGTTCATCAATTTCCGCGACAATTTTGACCCCAATGCCCCTTATCCGAATCGGCCTCGGGCGAGGTTCCCCGCGTTTTGGGAGACGAAGACGGACGGCACGCCGGACTGTGACCACGGGGCCGCATCGGCCAACGCCCTCCAGAGCATGTTGCTGCAAAGCGACGGACGAAGGATCTTCTTGTTGCCCGCATGGCCCCAAGATTGGAACGTTGCTTTCAAACTTTGCGCCGCTGACAATACGACCGTGGAGTGCGTGTATCGCGACGGGAAAGTTCAATCGCTCAAAGTCACCCCGGAGTCTCGCCGCGGCGATATTGTCGATATGACGACGCCAGCTCAGCGAATCCGCACACTGGTGGAGGTCGCGCTGGCCGATCGTAACTATCTGTTTGGGCTGCCGCCAATGCTTGATGCCCAGCCAATCCCCGGCAAGGCCACGAGCGCTTGGATCGAAAAATATGGCCATACCATTCAGGGTTCCAAGGCAGGCCCTTGGCTCAACAGCCTCTTCTCGGGAAAGGTCGTGCATGTTCACGTTCTCGATTGGCCCAAGGAAGGCGTCAGGCTGTCGGCAATTCCACGCAAGCTGGTTTCCGCCAAGTCCGTGACCGGAAACATTGAGGTCAAACCGGTGGAGGGCGGATGGCTGTTGAAGGGAACTCCGGATCCCCTGGACACAATCGTCAGGCTCGAGTTCGACGCTTCCGTGGAGGAGATCGCCACGGCGCTTCCGCGGGCCGGGTCGCTGACTTCGAACCGGCCGCTCTCCCCAAAAACTGACGCAGATGGCCGTCTCATTGCCGAATTCGATTTCGGCGGCGAAAAATCGATCCAGCGATTCGAAATCACGATCGACAACCCCGGCTACCTTCGCGGCCAAAGCAAGCCCTACGAGTTCCAGATCAAGCAAGCGGACGGCAACTGGAAAACGGTTTACAAGGGCGAAGTATTCGGCAGCATCTGCGCCAGAAAGATCGATCCCGTGACCACCACGGCAATCCGACTCCTCGTGCAGGCCAATGGCATCCAGCAGTTCGACGTTTTCGAAAAGTAGCTGGCCAAATGAGCCGGAAATGCAACGGCCTTCATGGCCGCGAACTTCTTCGGAATTGGAGCACAAATAATGAATCGACTTTGGATGTTGCTGGCCCCATCGCTCTGGGCGTCCCTGGCCCAGGCGGACGGATTGTCCCTCCGTAATGTGTCGCAGGTTCAGCGGGATGCGAAGACCGCCACCGTGAGCTTCGATGTAGCATGGGAACACTCCTGGCGACGCGGCAGTTTCCACGACGCGGCATGGGTCTTCTTCAAGACCCGAGCGGACAGCAAATCTCCCTGGCAGCCGGCGCGGCTCGCGGCGGACAAGGTCGTGAATCCGACGGGCTACGGCCAGGCAGCGGGCGGTTCGCGCTTGGAGTTCATCGTCCCCGACGGCGACGACGGCTTTTTGGGCGTTTTCTTGCGACGCGTGGAAGAAGGCAGCGGACCGGTCGCGGCTCAGCGAGTCACAGTAGTATTGGACATCACCGGGACTCCAAAGGCTCAAATCCAGCCGTTCGGCCTGGAGATGGTCTATGTGCCGGAAGGGCCCTTTCAACTGGGGGTGGCGAGCGGCCAGGAATTGAACCGATTCTACGCCTACAGCGATGGTAGATCGGCGACTCCGCCCTACATCGTCAGCGGACCTGGTCCGATTGCCACCGGTCGCCAGCCAGGCCGGCTCTGGGCCACGGGGATTGTTCCCGAGGACGGTGGGGAAATTCCCGGCTCGTATCCCAACGGCTACCGGGCGTTTTATGCCCTGAAGTTCGTGATCACGCAGGGTCAGTATGCCGACTTTCTGAACGCTCTGCCCGAGGCGGAGGCTGCCCGGCGATATTTTCCTGAAGGCCACGGCAAATGGATCGGCCGATCCGGCGAGCCCCCGAACCGAGTCTATCAGCCGCTCGGCAAGTTCCCGAACATGTGGTTTCGCCCCGCTGCGCCGGATCGAGATCACCGCTGCCCGTGGCTCTCCTCGGCAGACTGCGCGGCGTTCGCGGCCTGGGCCGGGTTGCGACCGATGACGGAACTTGAATACGAGAAGATGTGCCGCGGGCCCGCACTTCCCGTCCTCTCCGACCAGTCAGGTTCGTTCTGGGGCGTTGAGGATCTCAACATGGGGCAGATGTTCGAACGGCCGATTTCGGTCGGCAACGCGGCCGGTCGGTCGTTCAAGGGTAGTCATGGTCGAGGCACCACGGAATTGCCTGCCGATTGGCCGAAGGATTCGAGCGCGTCGATTCTTCGCGGCGACGTGCTCCACAATCGCGAATACACCGGCGGAGGCCACCAACGGATTTCCGGACGGCTCAATGCGGTCGACGCGCACGCCGATCGCAAGCCACACCCCTTCGCCGCCTGGCGAGGTGTGCGAACCGCACCCGCCGGTGATGCGGCCATGCGTCCGGTGATCGGTCGCTTCGATTCGAATCAACCCTGGAAGTTGCCTCGTCGCGCGACGCCGGTCGTGGTCGACGGCCGGCTCGACGAATGGACGGAGCCGACGTTCGTGTTGAACGAGGTTCGAGATGTGTTCCCCATGACTCATACGCCGGTCAGTCGCCGATTCCCGACACCACGACTGCCCGATTGCTGGGGCGGACCAGCCGATCTGGGCGCAAGGATATTCATTGCCCAAGACGGCAATAATCTGTGTGTCGCGGTGGAAGTGACCGATGACCGGCACTTCAACAACCGCAGCGGAGTGGACATCGCCGAGGGCGATTCCCTGCAGATTGGAATCTCGACCCGGGACGGCCATCGCAGTTTCGGCCTGGCGCGGACCGCGGCCGGCGTTGTTTTTCATCAGTGGCAGCCCTCGGATGAAGCGTTGTTAAAAGCGGTGGATTGCGCCGTGGCGCGGGACGACGCAAAAGCCGTCACGCGCTACGAGCTGCGGCTGCCGTTGGCTGTCCTTCAGCTCGTTCCGGGTGCCGAATTTGGCTTCAACGTCGTGGTGAACGATGACGACGACCCCGACGACGGCAAAGCCGCTCCGGAATGGATTCAAATTGCGCCGGGAACAGCCCGAGGGTCGGCAGGTGGCAGCGGCGCCAAGTATCTCAAGTTTGTGATGCTCCAATAATGAGGATCGGGCACCGGCCTATTTACGGATCAAATGCCATGAACAACACAAAGCAGAATCACCCGCTTCATTTCACAATTTGGACTGCGGCCTTGTGCCTGATGACGGCGGCGGTTCCACGCACCTTCTCCGCCGCCCCCGACCGCGTGACCAACGTGCGCATCACGCCCCGGACTGCGGGAACGGCGACATTGACCTTCGACATTGCCTGGAAGGAATCCTGGCGGCACGAGGGCAATCACGATGCCCTCTGGGTGTTCTTCAAGGTTCGTCCCGAGGGTGCGGAGGAGTGGCTGCATCTTCGGCTGGCCGCCGACAAGCCGCTGAATCCGAAAGGCTACGGCCAGGGCGGAGGCACGCGGGTTGATTTGATCGTCCCCGATGGTGACGACGGCTATCAGGGCCTGCTCATTCGCAGGGCGGAATTCGGGCTCGGCGAAGTTGCGGCAAAGGACGTGACAGTCATCTGGAACGTTTCTGCCACCAAGGGTGTCCCTCAAAATCTCGCAGTGCAGATCCGGCCCTTCGCGATCGACATGATATTCGTGCCCGAAGGAGCCTTCGAACTTGGCTCAGGAGGGAACGAGCCCGGTCATTTCTACGAGCACACCGATGGCTCGCAGCACACTAAACCCTTCCGGGTGAAAAGCGCGGACCCGATTCCCACCGGACAGCAAGCCGGAAAACTCTGGGCGCGGCGCATGAACGAGCCGGAGAACAATGGAAACCTTCCGGCGGCGTTTCCCAACGGCTACCGGGCGTTCTATTGCATGAAGGGTCATGCCATGAGCGAATGGGAGTCGTTCGTGAAAGCGCTGCCCCCGACGGACGCGAAGATCTTCGAGGCGGTCGTCAACAAGCATGGCGGGCTCTCGTGGGAAGATGGCATTACATTCGCCGCATGGGCCGGCCTGCGACCGGTCACCGAATTGGAGTTTGAAAAGATCACGCGGGGTCCGATGACGTCCGGCTGGGAATTCGGCGACAGCCTCAATCATCCTTCATTTTGGGGTGTGCGCTCGATCAATGGTTGGCGGAGCCCGCGCGATCAGGTGGTTACGGTGGCGAACCCTGCGGGCAGAGCGTTCCGCGGCACTCACGGCATGGGCACGCTGGTGCCGCCGGCCGACTGGCCCGGGGCGAGCGGCGACGGCGCCGGCATTCGCGGCGGGCATGGCGCCGCGAGCAATCCGGGATACCGTCTCGATGCCGGGTCCGTCGAAACCGGACGCGAGCCGGGGATCGGCTGGCGCGGTGCGCGGACTGCGCCCAAGGGAGTGGGGCTCTGAACACGAACGAGAATTCTGCATCACGGGAAAGACTCGCCTCCATGAACAAGCAAACCGACAACAGCACACGGCATCCGGGCGTCTCCGGGCCACTCGCAATGATCTCCGGCCTTTTGCTGGCGGTCGCATCGCACGCACTGGCGGACGAACACGCCGCCGCACGGTTCCGTGGAACGGGAAAATCCGACCCCATCCGCATCGAAAACGTGCGGCGCTCCGACGGACCGTCGGCTGGGCAGAGCACAATCACTTTCAATGTTGCGTGGGACCATTCCTGGCGGGCGGCCTGGGAGGTGAGCGCGGAACAGACCGGCGGCAAAGCCCCGCTGAAACTTGAGAGCTGGGACGCCGCCTGGTTATTCCTCAAGTTCCGCAAGCGCGGCGATGACTCATGGTCCCACGCGATGCTTTCGACGGCTCTGACCGATCACCACGCTCCCGCCGGAGCGGCGCTGCAGGTCGGCAAGACGGACGACGGCGGGCGAGGCGTCGGAGTTTTCATCCATCGCGCGAAGGCTGGCCATGGCGCGAACAATTTTCAGGGCGTCAGCGTCCGCTGGCTGCACGGCACGGCGGACCCTGCCGCGGTCGAACTGAAGGTATTCGCCCTGCAGATGGTTTACGTGCCAGAGTGCGCGTTCTGGGCCGGCGATGGCTCCACGGAACCTGTGAGGGGCCAGTTTTCCGCCGGCTCCACCGCACGCCCCTTTCACATCGGGAGCGAGCGTGCGCTCACACTGGGCGGCGACGAGGGCGAGGCGCTCAACAACCGGGATACGGCCGGGATGTTCCTGTCCAATCAGGATGATTTCACGCGTGATGTGCCTGCCAGACTGACCGCGGAATTCCCGAAGGGTTATCAGTCGTTTTACTGCATGAGGCACGAGGTCACTCAGCAGCAGTATGTGGAATTCCTCAACACGCTCTCCTACGCCGAGCAACTTCGCCGCACGGAGAAACAAGGAAAGGACAAGGCCGCTCTCCAAGGGCCCGAGGCACCGGCTGGCACCCTGGTCATGAAGCCGGTGGGAGTCGACGGCTTCCAAAGCGGCCAGTATCGAAGCGGGATCAAGATTGCCGTTTCCGGCGTGGCCGTGGTGTCCGAACCGCTCGTTATCCGCCGGCCGAATTTCGTCGCCTCCGGCACCATCGTTCGGCCAGGCAAGCCGGCCGAATACGAATCCGATGCTCCCCACGTGGCCTGCAACTTCCTGAAGAACGACGACGGCACGGCCTTCGCCGCCTGGGCCGGGTTGCGACCGATGACCGAACTGGAGTTCGAAAAGTCCTCCCGCGGACCGCTGAAGCCCGTGCCGAACGAATACGCCTGGGGCACGGACCGGATCGCCGGCATGAATGCCACGGACTCCAAGGGCGGCCGCTACGTCTTGCAGAATGCCGGGAATGCGGACGAGACCGTGGTGTGGCAGGGCCCGCCTGGGCCGGATGCCACGCACGGCAACGCGCCCTCCATGGGGACCAACGATCAGCTCCGCGGCCCGCTGCGGGTCGGGGTCTTTGCCACGCCCGCCAGCGACCGCGTCAGCGCCGGTGCATCCTACTGGGGAATCCTGGATCTCACGGGGAACGTGATGGAGCGACCCGTCTCCGTGGGGTCCGCGACGGGGCGTGCCTTTCGGGGCATTCATGGCGAAGGCGGCGAATCCCCCTGGGCCGACCTTTTCCTGGGAATACGAGGCGGCGGGCTCGGAGAAGGCGGCCATTACAAGGGCTGGGGTGGGAACGACCTGTTCCGCATCTCGAACCGATACGTGGCCAGCCTTCCCGGGCTTTACGGGGGCGTCCGGCATTACATCATGGGCTTCCGCTGCGTGCGCACGGCGCAGTGAATGGCCATGAAGCGCTCCGTCCTTCGTATTGACCCACTCGGCAGCAGCGCAGGCCTAGCGAGGCACAAGGAAGTTCGATTTCCGAAGCCGAACGACTTCAGCCCCATCGAGTCGGGCGACGTCGATGTTTACGCACACGGCGTGCATTGGTGGATGGAAGTGCCGTGGTTGCACGGCGTCACCGCGGAGAAGCTCGTCGAAACGGGGCTGAAAGCGAACGATGGCTTTCTCAACCTGTCCAAAATCCAGACCATCTCCGATGAAGTGGCGAAGGTCATGGCGGATTACCAAGGCAGTCGTTCGATTCGGCTCACCGGATTGACGGAGCTTTCCGAGGCGAATGCGGCTCGTCTCCGCTCGAATGAAAAAATCGTCCTCCCGTCCAAATTTCAAAAGCCTGAACAACAGTGATCGCTCGGGTATTTCGTTCCCAACGACGCAACCCGCCCATGAGACTTAACATCTGCACGATTCTTGCCGTGGCACTGTGGACTGTGCCACAGGCCGTCGCCGCGGCTACCCCCGCGCTGGAGACCGCCTCCCTCAGGACGATTACGGTCGAAGACGCGAAGAAGTTCTCGCAGGACACGAGCGGCGCGCTGCCACTCGACGCCCTGAGCACGCTTTCGCTTGAGGCTGCCAGGGAGCTGGCGAAATACGACGGCTGGCTGTCGCTCAACGGGCTGAAGGAGATTTCGGACGGAGCCGCCGTGGCGCTCGGGCAACACAAGGGGGCGTTGCACCTGAATGGGTTGACGAAGGTTTCGGACGGTGCGGCCAATGCCCTTGCGGGCAATCGCGGCGAGTTGTCGCTCAACGGATTGACGGCGATCTCGGATGAATCGGCGCGGGCGCTGGCCAAACACACCGGCGGACGATTGATGCTCAAGGGACTGACCACGCTGTCCAGCGAGGCTGGCAAGGCGCTCGCGGGACGCAAAGGGGGTGGTCCGACCTATCAGACCGTCCTCGATGGCCTGACCTCGCTGACGCCCGAGGCGGCTGCGGCACTGGCGGGAACCCATCCTCACAACTGGCGCGGCGAGCTGCCCGCGTTCAAGACCATTCCGGTCGAGGTGGCCCAGGCGTTGGCAAAACGGCAAGGAGGGCTGTCGATGCCGGGGCTGACCTCGCTCTCGGACGACGCGGCCAAAGCGATCGGGGGAAAATTGGAAGGCAACCTGTCGCGTTTGACTTCGCTCACGGTCGAGGCGGCGAAAGCGATCTCCGGCCCCGTCCCGGGGCAACAACGTCGTTCGCTCAATCTTGACGGCCTCACGTCGCTCCCCGACGAAATTGCCCTGGCCATCGGTGGCAAGGACAGCCGCGGCAAGCTGTCCCTCAATGGGCTGAAGTCGCTCACGCCCGTGGCCGCGAAGGCTATCTGCCAGCGCGAGGGAGACCTCTTTCTAAACGGGCTGACAACGATCCCCGTGGACGTGCTCAAGGCGCTCGCCGAACACAAATCGCCGGGGCACGCCAGGCCGGCTGTTTATTTGGGCGGACTGACTTCGCTTTCCGATGAAGCGGCCGCGATCCTCGCGGCGTGGCCCAAGTGGAGCGGCAATCTGCCCGCGTTGCCAGCGGTCTCGGAGAGCGCCGCCGCGGCACTCGCCGCGTCGCGGAGATGGGATGGAAATCTCCCGGCGGTGAAGACGATTTCGGCCGCAGCGGCTGCGGCGGTCGCTCAGCGCCTGGGCAACCTGTCGCTCGACGGGCTGACGACGCTGACGGACGATGTGGCGGCGGCGCTGGCGAAACATCGCGGCGGCACGCTGTCGCTGGATGGGCTGACGAGCTTGTCGGACCAGGCGGCTGCAGCGCTGGCGCAGCATGGGGGGCGGCTGTCGCTCGGCGGGCTGAAGGCGCTCTCGCCGGGCGCGGCCCAGGCGCTGGCCGGGTATAAGGGGGATTGGCTGACCTTGGACGGAGTGCAAACGCTCGACACTGCGGCCGCGAAGGCGCTCGCGAAATATCGCGGCGCGGTTTCCCTGCGCGGCCTGACGACGCTCGCCGACGATGCGCTCAACGCGCTCAAGGGCAGTCCCGGGATCGTCCATGCGGAAAAATTCCGGACGGCGACCGTCGCCGGGACCGCCGTCGCCGCCGACGCGAAGCTGGTCCCCGCGTTTCTCAACAAGCACTGCTCGGACTGCCACGCCGACGGAGCCAAGGAGGGGGACTTCGACCTCGCCGCGCTCGCGCAGGACAACGTCGCGGGCCGCGTCGCCTATGCGTCCATCCTCGAGCGACTGCGCGCCGGGGACATGCCTCCCGCGAAGAAGCCGAGACCCGACGCCGCCGAGGCCGCCGCAGTGATCAAATCGATCCAGACAAAACTGGACACGCAGACCCCGGGCAAACTCACTTACTTCGCGGTGAAGGAAAGGCCGATCGACGGCAACCGCCTGCCCAATGCCAT
>Ga0194118_10003852_pt1 | contig 16984 bp, 8 predicted proteins | sample TA2MahsurfametaG_2_FD_148662 | JGI IMG/M metagenome (GOLD analysis project Ga0194118, IMG submission 148662) | Freshwater microbial communities from Lake Tanganyika, Tanzania - TA2015013 Mahale N5 surface | ecosystem: Environmental > Aquatic > Freshwater > Lake | place: Tanzania: Lake Tanganyika...
CAGTGCCCTCAGGATTTGCATCAAGTCTTTTGGATACATCTGGAGTAACTGAGTTCGATCTGGATTAGCCGCCTAACGACCCAAGCTCAGCGACCCGGCCCGCGGGAGGCGACGATTGCAACCGCGACGTGAGGGCCGGGTTCGCTGCAGCGCATGGTTAGGCCGCTCATTTCTTTTTCGTGGCTGACTCATACATCGGAATCACTGTCCTCTTGGCAAAGTCTCGCTGCTGCCACTCCTCGTAAAGCGGAAACGCTTCATACTCGCCGTGGTGTCGCTGCCACCAAAGATAAAGGTCGCCCGCGAAATATGACCGCTCGCCCTTCTCGGAGGTGAAAATCGAAACCTCGCTGCCAACGAGTCGCTCGCACGCCCGTCCCAAATCGGAATCGTAAGTGATGAAGCCTCCGACTTGCACGACCGCGTAGAAAACCAAACGACTCGGGGTGCGCTTGTCACCCTGCGTGAGCGCCTCGGCAAGCTGCCGCTCGAATTTCGGAGTGTCCCGCTTGAGCTGAGGGACTAACTCGTTCGCACCCTGCGCGAAGCGATCCCAAGTCGCCAAGTATCCGTCAATGAAACCGAAGTCCGGCGACGAACTCTTGCTGCCACAGCCGCCGGTGAAGAGTGAGAAAATCATGAGTGCGAGGATTGAGGTTCGGATGCACATGGCGCGTTCGAGCGGCCTAACAGTATAGTGAACCGCAATTCCTGCGGTTTTATTGTTGAGTGCGGTTCTATTGGCAGGGTATCCCTTTGTCCAGCATGAATTTGGACTATCGTGGGGTGCCGGGGTTGACTACCGCCATGCGGCGGCAGGGAAAGGAGAAGTTCCGCCCCGACAAGTCCAAGAAGTTGCGGGAGCAGGTGCAGGAGGTGTTGCGCTACTTTCATTACGCCCGACGGACGGAGCTGACTTATTGGCATTGGATTGAGCGGTTTCTCCGGTTCCACCGGGAGCGGACGGGGCAATGGCGCAAGCCGAATGAGTTGCGGGAGGCGGAGGTGGCGGCGTTCCTCAGTCATCTGGCGACGGAGCGCGGGGTGGCGGCGGCAACGCAGAATCAGGCGTTGAACGCGCTGGTGTTTCTGTATGCGGAGGTGCTGGACCAGCCTTTGGGGCTGCTGGCGGGGATTGAGCGGTCCACGCGGCCGGCGCGGTTGCCCGTGGTGCTGAGTCAGGTGGAGGTGCGGGCGGTGCTGGGGGCGGTGGTGGAGGAGTATCAGTTGCCCTTGCAGTTGCAGTATGGGGCGGGGTTGCGGTTGTTGGAGGGGCTGCGGCTGCGGGTGGCGGATGTGGATGTGGAGCGGCGGCAGGTGATGGTGCGGAACGCCAAGGGGTTCAAGGACCGGGTGACGATGGTGCCGGAGGCGCTGCGGGGGGCGCTGCGCGAGCAGTTGGCCCGGAACCGGAAGCAGTGGGCGGCGGACCGGGCGGCGGGGTTGCCGGGGGTGGCCTTGCCGGAGGCGGTGGAGCGGAAGTATCCCAAGGCGGGGGTGGAGTGGCCGTGGTTCTGGCTGTTCCCAGCGGGCAAACTGTCGGTGGACCCGGTGGCCCGTGTCCGGCGGCGGCATCATCTGGTGGAGGATAATTTGCAGCGGGCGATCCGGGCGGCGGCGCAGCGGGTGGGGTTGAACAAGCGGGTGACGACGCACACGCTGCGGCATTGTTTTGCCACGCATTTGTTGGAGAACGGGACGGACATCCGCACCGTGCAGGAACTGTTGGGACATCAAAGCCTGACGACGACGCAGATTTATACCCATGTGATGCAGAAGCCGGGGATCGGGGTGCGGAGCCCGCTGGATGGGTGAAGGGGCGGGTTTGGGAGGGCCAAAGGGTAGAGGCCTCCACCCTTGGCCATTTCGGTGTCGGGCCCTTTTGCTATTTCCAAACCTGCCGCCTTCCGCTTGAGTCTCGCGCTTGCGAACGTCATGGCGACTCCGTTTCAACCGCAAGCCTGCATCGCCCGCTGCGTGGCCAGCCTGCCACGCTCGGGCATTCGTGAATTTTTTGACATTGTTCAAAGCCAGCGGGACGTAATCTCCCTCGGCGTGGGTGAACCGGACTTCGTCACGCCTTGGCATATACGAGAGGCCGCCATTTACGCCCTCGAACGCGGCAAGACGACCTACACCTCGAACCTCGGCCTGCTCAAGCTGCGCGAGGCCATCGCCGCGCATCTCGCGCCGCGCTTCGGCGTGCACTACGATCCGAAGAAGCAGATTCTTATCGCCGTGGGCGTGAGCGAGGCGTTGGACATCGCGTTGCGCGCCCTCCTCAATCCCGGCGATGAGGTGATCTATCATGAGCCGTGTTACGTCAGCTATTCGCCGAGCATCGCGATGGCCCACGGCGTGCCGGTGGCCGTGAGTTGCCGAGCGGAGGATAAATTTGCGGTGCGCGCGGAGGCGATTGAAAAGGCCATCTCGCCCAAGACCAAGGCGTTGATGTTGAACTTCCCGACCAATCCGACCGGCGGCACGATGACGCGCACGGAGTTGGAGAAGATCGCCGCCGTCGTGCAGCGCCATAACTTGGTGGTGCTGACCGACGAGATTTACAGCGAGCTCACCTTCGAGGGGCAACACGTCTCCATCGCTTCACTGCCGGGCATGATTGAGCGGACGATCTTCCTACATGGCTTCTCGAAGGCGTATGCGATGACGGGCTTTCGCATCGGCTATGCGTGTGGCCCGGCAGAACTCATCGAGGCGATGATGAAGATCCACCAATACTCGATGCTTTGCGCCAGTATCATCAGCCAGGAAGCGGCCATCGAGGCCATCGAGCACGGTGAGGCCGACACCAAGGAGATGCGTGAGCAATACAAGTTAAGGCGCAACTTCATCGTGAAGGCGTTCAACGACATGGGCCTGCCGTGTCATCTGCCGCGGGGGAGTTTCTACGCTTTTCCTTACATCGCGAGCACCGGCCTTAATTCGAAGGATTTTGCGTTTCGGTTGTTGCAAGAGGAGAAAGTCGCGTGTGTGCCTGGCGGCGCGTTTGGCCCCAGCGGGGAAGGTTACCTGCGCTGCTGCTTTGCGACGGCGATGGACCAGATTCAGATAGCCACCGATCGCATGGCTCGCTTCGTGGCCAAGGTAAAGCGTGGCTGATACCTAAGTTGCGCGACTTGCAGATTGTACAGTCGTGATACTGAGTCCCAAGAATTAGGCGGATAATCCAGTCGGGCAACGCGTTCGCCTGCCAGCACTCGACTTGGGTGTCGTCATGGCAATGGGCACGCCGCCACTACGAGGAAGACTTTCACCTGATCCGTTACCTTCTGATGCCTGACCGAGATGCATGCACTTTAACTGCGAAGTCCGGACTGAACTTGTTGAATGAGAGCCATGGCTTTGCCGTCGGTTCAATAGTTCCGAATAAGCAACGGGTTTAACACATAACACTTATGCTCAAAATTCTCGGACCTAGCCAAAGCCATTTCTGCGACGGCGTCTCGCGTCGCAACTTTCTCCAACTTGGCGCCCTCGCTGCGGGCGGCCTCACGCTCCCGCAATTGCTCCAAGCCGAAGCGCAGTCCGGCCTCCGCAAATCGAACAAAGCCATCATCATGGTGTACCTGCCCGGCGGGCCGTCGCATCAGGATATGTTCGACCTCAAGGAGGACGCGCCATCAGGAATCCGCGGCGAGTTCAAGTCGATCGCGACGAAGGTGCCGGGCAACCGCATTTGCGAGCACCTGCCCATGCTTGCGGCCAACTGGGACAAGTTCGCCGCCATCCGCACCGTGATCGGCAAAGCGGACGACCACAGTTCCTTTCATTGCATGACCGGCCGCAGCCAATCGAAGCCGCAGCCTTCCGGCGGCTGGCCTTCGCTCGGAGCCGTTGTATCCAAGTTGCAAGGCTCCGCCGCCGGGGTGCCGCCCAGCGTCGGCTGCAGCGGGAAAGAGTCGCGCCCCGGTTTTCTGGGGGCAGCGTGCGGGCCGTTTGTGCCCAGCGGGCCCGGCGCGAGTGACATGACGCTCAATGGCGTCACCTCCGCACGGCTTGATGAGCGCAAGGGCTTGCTCGCCGAGTTCGACAGGTTCCGTCGCGACGCCGACCGCAGCGGCCTGATGGACGGACTCGATACCTTCAACCGCCAGGCCTTCGAGGTCGTTACCTCGAGCCGGCTCGTTGAGGCGCTCGACACCAAGAAGGAAGACCGCAAGGTGGCAGACCGTTATCGCGGCACCGATGGCAATCTCTTACGCGACTTCCTGCTCGCGCGGCGGCTCGTTGAAGCTGGCGTGCGATGTGTGACGCTAAACTTCGGCGGCTGGGACACACACGGGAAAAACTTCGTCACGCTCAAACGTCAGCTGCCTAATTTCGACATCGGTATGAGCGCTTTGGTCCATGATTTGCACGAGCGTGGGATGGCCGGCGATGTGACGGTGATCGCCTGGGGTGAGTTTGGCCGCACCCCGCGGATCAACATGGACGCAGGTCGCGACCACTGGTCGCGCGTTTCCTGTGCGCTCCTGGCGGGTGGCGGGATGAAGACGGGGCAAATGATCGGCAAGACTGACCGCCAAGCGGGTGAGGCCAGCGAAAGACCGGTCCACATCGGAGAAGTGTTCGCCACGCTCTACCAGCGCATGGGCATCGACACCCAGCAGACCACTATCACCGATCTCGGTGGCCGCCCGCAGTATCTCGTGGACCTCGAGCATCACCCAATTTCCGAACTCGTCTGATCTTTATGCTCACTATCCTTGGATCTAGAGAAGGCCGGTTCTGCGACGGCGTCTCGCGTCGCAACTTCCTGCAACTCGGCGCGCTCGGCCTGGGCGGGCTGACGCTGCCGCAACTGCTCGAAGCCGAGGCGCGCGCCGGCACCGGCAAGTCGCACAAGGCCATTATCAACATCTTTCTGGCCGGCGGCCCACCGCATCAGGACATGTTCGACCTAAAGCCAGACGCGCCGAAGGAAGTTCGTGGTGAATTCAGGCCCATCAAAACCAACGTCCCCGGCCTCGAAATCTGCGAGTTGTTCCCACAGCTTGCCAAATGTGCGGATAAATACTCCGTCATCCGCTCGATGGTCGGCGCAGCGGGCGGGCACGACGCCTTCCAGTGCCACACCGGCCGTGCCCCGCGCAACCAACCTGCCGGCGGCTGGCCCTCGATGGGTGCCACGCTCTCCAAACTCCACGGCAACACCGTTCCCGGCATGCCGGCTTTCGTCGGTCTGGCGCCAGTCACGGGGCATCGGCCATGGGGCGACCCCGGCCAAGCCGGCTTCCTGGGCCCTGCGCACAGCGCGTTCAAGCCAAACAAGGAAGGCAAGGACGACATGGTGCTTAACGGCATTTCCTCGAGCCGCTTGGATGAGCGCCGTTCCTTGCTAACCGCCTTCGACCATTTCCGTCGGGACGTGGACAACAGCGGCTCGGTCGAGGGTCTGGACACCTTCCACCAGCAAGCCCTTGCGATGCTGACCTCCAGCCGGCTTGCCGAGGCGCTGGACCTGAGCAAGGAGGACCAAAAGCTGCGTGACCGCTACGGGCGCGGCTTCCCGAACTTAAAGGACGATGGCTCCCATCGCTTGCTTGACGACTTCCTCATGGCGCGGCGGCTGGTTGAAGCTGGTGTGCGCTGCGTGACCATCGCATTCAGCCGGTGGGACTGGCACGGGAACAACTTTGGCCAAGCGCGCGAGGAATTTCCGCTGCTCGACAAGGGCCTCTCGGCGCTCATCGAGGATCTTCACGCCCGCGGCATGGACCGCGACGTGAGCGTCGTGGTTTGGGGCGAGTTTGGGCGCACTCCGAAGATCAACAAGGACGCCGGCCGCGACCATTGGCCGAACGTCTCCTTCGCCCTCCTTGCCGGCGGCGGCATGCGCCACGGTCAGGTCATCGGGGCCACCACCCGTGACGCCGGCGAATGCGCGGACCGCCCCGTGAAATTTGGTGATGTCTTTGCCACGCTTTACCAGCGGCTCGGCCTCAACCCGCATAGTGACATGGTCAATGACCTCACAGGCCGACCGCAACATCTCGTTGATCCGGGCTGTGAGCCGCTGCGCGAGCTAGTTTGAAACTTGGCTCGACATACTTGGTCGAGCCATGAATAGCGCTGCAGTTACGTCAATTGGCTGACTCGCCCGCTTGTTTCAGCCCGCGAATCCACTCGCCCAGCATTTTCACGGCGGGTTCATCCACGATTGATTTTGCCAGTGGCGGCATGCCGCCCTGGCCAACGCGCAGCACCCTTTGCATTAGGATGCTGCGCTCCGGCGCGCCGGGGGCGACCAGCAGGGCGTTCGTCAGGCCGAACTGATCGTGCTGAGGGACGACCCCAAAGAGCAGCATCTTTTCCGACGGAGTGTCCCAGCGCAACGTGATGGCAGAATTGCCCCCACCGGCCTCGACGTGGCAGTGCGCGCAGTTGGCGTGCAGGTAAGAGCGCGCGCGCTGATCCAAGGGCGCGGATTCATCGTAGGGGTTGGGCAGCGCGGCCATCTTCTCGGGCGCTTTGGACAACTTCACTAGGCCGTCCTTGTTGGGCTTGAGGTTAAACGCGCCTATGTGCTTCAGAGTGCGGAGCTGGTTGGCCCGCCCGCCGGCGTAATCGTGCTCGCGGTTCAATTGGAGCGTGCTCACGCCCAGCACGAACTGCGCAGCGCGGCTGTGGCAGGTCATGCACTCGGCGCGGCTCGGGTAGTGCCACGTCTGCTTGCGTGTGCCGCCGGGCGCGTTGCGGTCCTGAATCTTGAACTCGCGGTCCGCGCCCTTCGCTTCCACGAGTTCAGCGTCGGTCTGTGAGTCGTTCCAGCGGTAGCTGTAGCCGACCCACTCGTTTTGCTGAAAGAGCATGAAACGCGTTTCAATCCACCTGCGCGATTTGGGATTTCCGGCTTCTAGATCGAGCGCGAAGCTCTTCACCAGCACTGTCTCTTCGGGAAACTTCCAGCTGCCGTTCTCGCTGTAAGCGATTTGGTTCGTGCCCGGCAATGCAATCCACCGCTCTTTATGTGCGCCGTCGGACCATAGTGGCGAATTGACCGAGTAAGGAATAACCGCGGGCTGCATGACGTGGTCCTTCACCCGAGTAAAAAGCCCGCTATCGCTGAGTTTCTTGGGGAACGGCGCACGCTTTGTCATTTCCGGGGGAGTCGGCTCCAGTTCTTGGAGTTGTCCGGCGTAATCGGCATAGAAGATTTCACCTCCCCGGCCCTCGCTGAAGCCGACGATCGCATGCGGAGTATCGGCGATTTCGCGATGCCAGGTCACCTTGTTGCCCTTGCGCTTCAACGCCCATATTTTTCCCGTGCCGTAATCGCCGTATATGTAGGCTCCGCGTAGATCGGCGAACTTGCTGCCTTGGTAGACCATGCCGCCGGTGATAGACCGCGCCTCCGCATGGTGATGCTCGACAAGCGGCGGCGTGACCGGGTGCGGGCCGAGCTTGCGCTGCGCGTGAAAGGGATGGTTTCCCTCCCGCACGCTCCAACCAAAGTTCGCGCCGCGGGTCACCAACTCGATCATTTCATAAAGATCCTGACCGATGTCGCCTACTAGCAGCCCGCCGTCCACCGGGTCTAAAGCGATGCGCCATGGGTTGCGAAAGCCGTAGGCCCATAGCTCGGGCCGCGCGCCGGGAATGTCCCAAAACGGGTTATCCTTCGGGATGGAATACAACTTGCCGGGGTCGGGCCGTTCAAGATCCAGGCGTAGCAGGCCGGAGTTCAGGTCGCTGAGATTCTGGCCTGTGTTGAGACCGTCAGAGTCGCTCGTGCCGTCGCCGGAGGTGATGTAAAGCATCCCGTCGAGGCCAAAGACCAGATCGCCGCCGTTATGACCATTGGACCACCACTTGATGATCTCACGCTCGGACGACTTGTCCGGCCGGCCCTCGGGCGCAACGGTGTAGCGAAGGATGCGGTTAAACTTGTTCGTGCCGCCCAGCACCACGCCCGCTGCATTGGTCTGCTTGGTATTCGGCCCGTTGGCGAAGACAAAAAGAAACCGGTTGGTTGCGAAACCGGGATGAAAGTGAAATGCGTAGAAGTCGTGGTCAGCCAGTTCCAAATAGAGGTTCGTCGTGCTTAGGGATTGGTCGCACGGAATGGCAAGGATGCGTCCCGATTGCTCGACCACGAGGTAACGGTTGCTGGCCGCGTCCGGTCCGAGGAACAACGGGTGCTTGAATTCCAGCTGTGGCCAAGCGCGCTTGGCACGCAACGGCAGTGCCGGGTCTGGTGAGCCGATGACGCGTGACGTGGTGAGTGGGATGCGCCGGTCAAGGCCGGAAGGCAGGCCGTCGTGGGCAAGGGCCGCAAGAAGATGGTTCAAAACACTCCCGGCAAGCAGCACCAAAAGCGAACGTGTCTTTAGATTCACGTTGGGAGTCTAGACCGGAGAGCCAAGGCGTCAATTCAGTGGCGGCGCGGCGGTCAGATCACCGTCCCATGCGCGATGACGCCGTTCTTGGGTATGATGACGATGCCGTCGCGGATGACGTAGCCGTTGCCGTCGAAGTTCTCGGGCTTACCGGCCGGGGAGATCACGCAGTTGTCACCAATTCGGGAGTTCTTGTCCAAGATGGTGTTCTCGATACGGCAGTGCTGACCGATGCCCATACGGGGGCGGCCGGCGTCGAGGTTCTCCCGCATGCTGGACTGCGACTCGTAGTAGTCCGCGCCCATCATGACGACACGGTGAAGGTTGGTGCCAATGCCCACGATGCTGCGGACGCCAATCACCGAATGGCTGATGTGGGCGTGGCTGATAATGCAGCCGTCTGACACCAGCGCGTGGTCAATGCTCGCACCGTTAACCTTGCTGCCGGGCAGGAAGCGTGGGCGCGTATAAATCGGCGAGCTCATGTCGAAAAAGTTGAACTTAGGCAGCTCTTCCGCGCCGTCGAGGTTTGCCTCGAAGAAACTTTTTATAGTTCCGATGTCCTCCCAGTAGCCCTGATAAACATAGCTAAAGACACGGTGTGTGGTGATGGCTCCGGGGATGATGTGCTTGCCGAAGTCGGTGAAATCGTTGTCGAGCAGCTTCACCATGACGGCGCGGTTGAAGACGTAGATGCCCATCGAGGCGAGGTAGAACTCCTCGTCCCCCTCGATGTCGAGGCTTTCGTAGGACTCCCGGGGAATCTTGAGCGAGTCCAGCACGGCGGGATCCTTGGGTTTCTCAACGAATCGCGAGATGCGGCGCTCGTTGTTGATTTGTAGGATGCCCAGAGATTGCGCGCTGTCGCGGGTGACGGGAATCGTGGCGATGGTGAGGTCCGCCTTGGTTTCCGCGTGCTGCGCGATGATACGGCGGAAGTCCATCCGGTAGAGCTGGTCGCCGCTGAGGATGAGGCAATATTCCCAATCGTGGTTCAGCAGGTGAACCAGGTTTTTGCGCACGGCGTCAGCCGTGCCCTGATACCAGGACGTGCTGTGCATGGTTTGTTCCGCTGCGAGCAGCTCGACAAATCCGCTGCTGAAGTGGTCGAACTTGTAACTCTGGCTGATGTGCCGGTGCAGCGAAGCGGTGTTGAACTGCGTGAGCAGGTACACGCGGCGGTATCCGGAGTTGATGCAATTTGAGATGGGGATGTCCACGATGCGGTATTTGCCCGCGAGTGGTACGGCCGGCTTGGAGCGGTCCTGCGTGAGCGGCCAAAGCCGGGTGCCCTGCCCGCCGCCCATAACGACGGCAAGAACGTTGGGGACATGAGGAGCCATGCGACGTGGAGCAGACATAAAACAAATCCTCAGTTGCGATAAAGACGAGCAAATACATAGCTTTTTTCCTGACTTTAGCGCAAGTCACAACCCCAATGCTCCACTTGCCGGATGCATCAGGCACCATTTGAGGAGTGTTTTTCCCGGTTACCCCGTCTAACCTCCTGCCATGAAATCATTGCAGATGACCGCTGCTTTTCTTTCCACCGCTTTTTCCCTCCTCGCCGCTGAACCGCCTGCGAACTACGCCGCGCAGAAAGCAGAGGCGGAACGGTTGGTCGCCGAGAAGTCTTTCGCTAAGGCGAACGAGATTTACCGCGCGGTGAACGTCACGAACCTCCCGCCGGCAGAGCAGCGCTGGGTGCTGTTCCGTCGCGCGGACACGCTGTGGCGCTCGGAGGCCAGCACGCAGCGCGCGGACAACACGAAGTTCAACAATGCGCGGCAGGAGCTGAATGTCCTCGTCCGCGATGTGCAGCGCGAGGAGGAGAAGGACCGCGTGTGGGTTGAGGTTCAAGAGTCGCTCGCGGACTCTTACTGGACACCCCGCAATCAGCGCAACTGGGGCGCGGGGTGGCAGCATTACTCGCAGGTGCTGGACTGGTGGGCCGGCCAGCGGGCGTCGGCGGAGGCGCGTGACCGTTACCTCAGCATCGTCTGGCGTTCCGCAAAGCCGCCGCAGGCCGAGCCTTATTACCGCTATGGGAACTACGGAAACGTGGTGCCGCTGAACATTCTCGAGAACACGCTGAAGATTGCCGCGACGGACAATGACAAGGCGCATGCGCATTATCTCCTCGCGGTTTCTTTCCAGTATCATGGTGGCGACTGGGATGCGCGCGCCCGGGTGCCGGAGCACTTCGAGGCCGCGCTCAAGCCGGGCAAAGGCACGGATTGGTATGACGACGCCCTGTATCACTACGCCGAGTGGATGATGAACCAGGGCCGCGCCGTGCCGCTGAAGGACGGCAACTGGACGCAGGAGCAGGATTACGTCAAGGCCCTCGCGCTGTTCCGCCGGCTCGTCGCGGAGTTTCAGAAGGGCGAGACGCGCTACTGGGAACAGGCACAGGCGCAGATTCGCAATATCACGCAGGTCAATCTCGGCGTGTCCGTCAGCCACGTCTTCCTGCCGGACTCGGAGATTCAGTATCACCTCAACTGGCGCAACGTTAAGGCCATCGAGCTGGCGTTGTATCCGGTAAACCTCACCACCGACGTGAACTTGGCGAAAGACAAGTCACACGTGAACTGGCTGCAGAGTATTGACCTTGCAGGCCGCGAGAAGGCGAAGAGCTGGACGCACGACACCAAGGACAAGGGCGATTACCGGCCCGGCAGTTCGAACCCGCGCGTGGACGGCAAGCTCCGTCCCGGCGCGTATGTGCTCGAAGCGCAGGGCGGCGGAAAGTCCGTGCGCGAACTGGTGCTCGTGACGGATGCGACGCTCGTGCTCAAGGCCAGCGGCAAGCAGGCCATTGTCTTCGTCACCGATGCGCTTTCCGGCAAGCCGTTGCCAAATGCGAAGGTCCGGCTGTGGGAACGGTGGCACGTCGCCAACAACTCGTGGGAGACCCGCGCGCTGGACAAGGCTGCAGACAAGGACGGCCTCGCGGTCTTCGAGCTGACGCGCACGCCCAACTCGAACAACGAGCTGTTCGCCGCCGCCCTCGCGGGCGACAAGCAGGCGTTCAGCCCTGGCAGCGCTTATTGGTATCGCGAGCCACACGAGTCGTGGCGCATCTACGCCTTCACCGACCGCCCGGCGTATCGCCCGAAGGAGAAGGTCGAGTGGAAGGCCATCGTGCGCCGTTACAACGGCTCGGTTTATTCCACGCCCGCCAACGCGACGATTGCTTACACCATCACCGGCCCGGACGGCGCGAAGGTGAAGGAGGGCGACCTCAAGTTGAACGAGTTCGGCACCGGCTGGGCGTCGCTCGAACTCACCGAACAGCAGCGGCTCGGCGAGTATCGCGTGCAGTTCCGCGACAAGGCGAACAACCAGCACATCGGCAACGCGACGCTCTTCCGGCTCGAGGAATACAAACTGCCCGAGTTCAAGGTCGCCGTGCAGACGCCGGAGGTTGACGGGAAGAAGAAGGCCTTCCGCACCGGCGACAAGGTCGAGGTGAACGTGCAGGCGGATTATTACTTCGGCGGCCCGGTGGCCAACGCGACGGTCGAGGTCGTCGTGCATCAGAACCCCTATTACTTCGCGTGGAAGGAGCCGCGTGAGTTCGGCTGGTTCTACGAGGAGAACGAGGGGCGCTTCGGTCGCGGGCGGATGTGGCGTGGCGGTGGCGATGGGCAGATTTTGAAGCGCGAGACGTTGAAGACCGACGCAACGGGCAAGGCACGGTTGGAGTTCGAGTCGCCGAAGGATTACGGGCAGGACTTCGAGTTCCGTATCGAGGCGCGCGTGGTGGACGCCAGCCGCCGCGAAATCACCGGCAGCGGCACCGTGCGCGTCACGCGCCAGCGCTACTACGTCCACGCCAAGCCGGAGCACAACCTCCACAAGCCCGGCGACAAGGCGACGGTAAACTTCCGCGCGCAGGATGCGAATCAGCAACCCGCGGTCATCGAAGGCATCGTCAAGGTCACCCGCGAGCGTTGGGAAGAAATCTGGGTGAACCCGGCGGGCAAGGAAGTGAAGGGGCCGGAGCTCAAGGCGCTGCAAAGCGACGGCAAGTTCCCGCCCGCGCCGCAAGTTGGGCAACGCCCGTGGCGGTTGAAATTCCGGGGCTACCACAGCGATGACATTCTCACGCGCACGCTCAAGACCGATGCCGAGGGCAAGGTGGACTTGGTCTTCACGCCCGAGCGCGAGGGCTATTACAAGGTGACGTGGCTGACGGAAGACGCGTTCCCCAACCGCCCGCCGCAGCCCATCCGCGCGGAGACGACGCTGTGGGTCGCGAACAATGCGACCGCCGAACTCGGCTACCGGCACGGCGGGGTGGAAATCATTGTGGACCGCGACACCTTCCGCACCGGTCAGCGCGCGCCGGTCATGCTCGTGGCGAACAGCAACGACCGTTACGTGCTCTTCACCGTCGAGGCCGAGGAACTCATCAGTCATCAGGTCGTGCACCTCACCGGCACGGTAAAGCTCGTCGAGTTGGAACTCAGCGATGCGCACGTGCCCAATATCTTCCTCAGCGCTGCGATGGTCGCGGACAAGCAGATTCACATGGACACGAAGCAGGTCATCGTGCCGCCCACAAAGCATTTCCTCACGGTGGATGTGAAGCCCGACCGCACCCAATATCAACCGCGCGAAGACGGCACGCTGCTCGTCACCGCGCGCGACCACGATGGCAAGCCCGTCGCCGCCGAGGTGGCCGTGGGGCTCGTGGATGAGTCGGTCTATTACATCCAGAGCGATTACGCCGGCGATCCGCGGCAGTTCTACTTCGGCACCAAGCGGCAGCAGCGGACGCAGTTGCAGAGCACGTTCAACCAAAAGTCTTACGCAAAGCTCGTCGAGTGGGAGGAAGACGGCGTGAAGATGGTGCTGGAGCAAAACGAGGTGCTCCAACGTGCGGACCGGCGGAGGAACGCGGAGTCTGACGAGGCCGACAAGCTGGAGCGCCAGGAGTTGCGCAAGCCTGGCGCGCTGAGGGAGCAAGAATATGCAGTCTTCGAAGGCGGGGCCAACCGGATGCGCGGGTTGGGGATGCCAGTGGCACCGATGAGTGCGCCGGCGGGTGCGATGATGGCCATGGATGGAGTGTCACTCGCTGCCGCGCCAGCTCCGATGGCCGCCGCGAAGGCCATGCTCCGCGACGAGAAGGCCCAGGGTGATAAGCAAGCCGCTGGCGAAGACGGCGCGGAGCCAAACGTCGTTGTCCGCTCAGACTTCCGCTCGACCATCATCTGGCTACCAGACGTGAAGACCGGCCCCGACGGCACGGCCAAGGTGCCCGTGAAATTCCCGGACTCCCTCACGGGCTGGAAAGCCACCGCCCGCGCCGTCGGCAGCGGCGCGCAGTTCGGCATCGCCAACTCAACCACGCGCACCAAACAGCCGCTCATCGTGCGCCTGCAAGCCCCGCGCTTCTTCGTCGTGGGCGACGAGGTCGTCTTGAGCGCGGTGGTGAACAATAATACCGAGGCCGAGTTGTCGGTGAAAGTTTCGCTGGATGCCTCGGGCAACTTGGCGCTCGGTGCCGGCACGACGACGACGTTAAAAGTCCCTGCCAACGCCGAAGCCCGCGCTGACTGGAAGGCCCGCGTCGTCTCGCCCGGCGAAGTTCGTCTGAAGACCACCGGCGTTTCCGGCAAGCTCTCCGACGCGATGGAGAAGTCGTATTTGTCTCACGAGCACGGGATCGAGCGCTTCCTCACCAAGGCCGGCAAGGTGCGCGGCTCAGACATCACCGTGCGGCTCGACATCCCCGCCGCGCGCAAGAAAGACACCACCACGCTCGTCGTGCAGGTCGCGCCCAGCCTCGCGGTCACGATGCTCGACGCGCTGCCCTACCTGATTGATTACCCCTACGGCTGCACCGAGCAGACCATGAGCCGCTTCCTCCCGTCGGTCGTGACGGCGAAGACCTTGAAGGACCTCGGCCTCCAGCCTGAGGACGTGATGAGCCGCGTCTTCGGCGGCATCGAAGCCCGCGCCGGCGCGGCCGCACCGCCGAATCTTGGTGCGAAAAAGGACCTCGCGAAGCTGAACGAAATGACCGAGGCCGGCCTGAAGCGCCTCTACGACTTCCAGCACGGCGACGGCGGCTGGGGCTGGTGGAAGGAAGGCCAGAGCGACCGCTGGATGACGGCCTACGTCGTCTGGGGCCTCACGCTCGCGAAGCAAGCTGGCGTGGACTTGAAAGCCAACGTCCTCGAACGCGGCACGGCCTTCCTCGACAAGACGCTCGTCGAGGAAGAGCTGAACCACGACATGCAGGCCTTCATGCTGCATGCCACCGTTGCGGGCGCGAACCCGCTGGCGAAGGCCGTCTTCTCCCCCGCGCAGAACAAGGCGTGGGACAACTTGTGGAAAAACCGTGAGGGACTCAATGCCTACACGCGTTCGTTGCTCGCACTCGCCGCGCATCACATGGGCAAAGGCGTCGAGGCCAAGACGCTCATCGCGAACCTGGAGAACGGCGTGAAGCGGGACGACCGGCCCGACGCCAGCGTGCTCATCGGCGGCGCGCTGCCCGCGAACGCCGGCGTGATGGGCACCGCGCATTGGGGCGAGGACGGCATCTACTGGCGCTGGTCCGACGGCGGCGTGGAAGCCACGGCCTTCGCCCTCCGCGCGTTGCTGGCCATTGACCCGCAGAACAAGCTCATCGAGCCGGTCACTAACTGGCTCCTCAAGGGCCGGCGTGGCGCGCAGTGGAGCAACACCCGCGACACCGCCATCACCGTGCTCGCGCTTAACGATTACCTCCGCGTGACCAAGGAACTGTCGCCCGAGTTGGAATACGAAGTGACCGTGAACGGCACGAGCATCGCCAAGCGCAAAGTCAGCGGCGCGGAAGTTTTCGCCGCGCCCAGCCGCTTCGCCGTGGACGCGAAGCTCATCAAGGACGGCGCGAACGACATTCGCATCAAGCGCAAGGGCGAGGGGCCGGTCTATTTCGCGGCCGAGGCAAAATTCTTCAGCTTGGAGAACCCCATCCCGGCGAGCGGCAACGAAATCTTCGTGAAGCGCGAATATTTCAAGCTGGTCGCGCGCCCGACGCTTCTCAAAGGCGTGGTCTATGACAAGGTGCCGCTGCTCGACGGCGAGTCCGTCACCAGCGGCGAGCGTATCGAGACCGTCCTCACCCTCGAGGCGAAGAACAACTACGAGTATCTGCTTTTCGAGGACTTGAAGCCCGCCGGCTTCGAGTCCGTGGCCATCCGCAGCGGCGAGAGCCTCTACGCGCGCGAACTTAAGAGCGGCGCGGTGGAGCGAAAGTTTGGCGAAGTCGGGAAGCCCGCGCCGGCGCCGGTGTCGGAAAAGGGGCCAAAGTCCAAAGGTCCGAAGTCCAAAGTCGGGGCGGCCGTGCCGGCGATCGCTGCAGACGTGGCCGTGGCCGAGCCGGCCATTGCGATTGCCCCCGGTGCGCCAGTCGCGCGGATGGCTGCCGTGCGTCCGCCGATTACGATTTTGCCGCCGCGTCCCATCGGCATCGGCGATCCGGACTTCACGGGCCGGTCACGCTGGATATATCAGGAACTACGCGACCGCAAAGTCGCCCTCTTCCTCGACAAACTTCCCGAGGGCGTCTGGCAAATCCGCTACGACCTGCGCGCCGAAGTGCCCGGTGCATTCCACGCCCTGCCCGTCCTCGGTCACGCGATGTATGTCCCTGAAATCCGCTGCAACGGCGCGGAAGTGCGCGTGACGGTGGTGGATGTAAAATAAGCAGTCAATCCGCTCACGGCACCGTGAAGATGGCAAGCCGCTGGTGCTTCGCCTCCAAACTCAGGAGCGCGAGGCTAGTGCAATACACGCGGCCGATATTCCGACCCTCGTAGCCGGAGTTCCAGGAGCCGTCGGCGGCTTGGCCGCCCACGAAGTTCCGCTCGGCGGCTTGGCCCGCCAGCGACACTTGCGCTTCGGTGAAGTTGTTCAGCGCGAGCGTGCTGAAGAATAAACGATGAAACATCCACGTGCTGGGAGCTTTATCGTCTCCGGGGGGATCAAATCTAAGCTCGTTTAGCAGGAAATTCGTGGCCACAGCGGTTTCCGGCGCACGGGATTGGCCGCAGATGCGCAGGCCCAACAGGCCCATCGCGGTGGTTGAAAAATATTTGTGTCGTCCTTCGGGTTGCAACGGCTTGTCATCTGCGGTTGGTTTGGCGCGGACTTGGTAGGCGAAAACACCATGCTCGGCGGCGAAAGCGTTCTTGAGATACTGCGCGGCCGCTTGGCCGTTGCGCGGCGACATGCTGAAGTCGGCCTTGACGCCCGCATGCAGCGCCAGCAGTTGCCAAGCAGTCACGGACATATCTGAGTCGCGCGCGTCGGGCTTGTAGCGCCAGCCGCCGGTGTCGCGGCGTGTCGACTTCGCTGCTCCTTGGGCCCCGAGGATGAAGTTGCACCCTGCCGCCGCCTTGCGCCGAATAAGTTCTTCCTGCTCAGGATCGGCGGAGCGCCAGAGCAGTTCGCAGAGAAACAGTGTCGTTACCGCGTGCCCGTACATGACCGAGGCGTCCGCCGCGCCAAAGTAACCGTCCGCCGTTTGCCGGTCGGTGCGCAACACAAAGAGGATGGCACGTCGTAGTGCGACGCCTTCGGGCGACTTGTTCAACGGTGAATGTCCCGCGCCCAGC
>Ga0194118_10003854_pt1 | contig 16982 bp, 11 predicted proteins | sample TA2MahsurfametaG_2_FD_148662 | JGI IMG/M metagenome (GOLD analysis project Ga0194118, IMG submission 148662) | Freshwater microbial communities from Lake Tanganyika, Tanzania - TA2015013 Mahale N5 surface | ecosystem: Environmental > Aquatic > Freshwater > Lake | place: Tanzania: Lake...
GATCCTTGGCGGGGGCTGCCCGATCTGGATCTTGTGGTGGAGGGCCAGGCCGTGGAGTTGCTGAAACCCTTCTCGGAGGCGCTGGCGCTGGAGCTGGGGGCGCCTCCAGTGCTGCGGGTGCAGGAGCACGGCCGATTCGCCACCCTCGAGCTCGAGGTGGATTTACCTCCCGAGCTCGGCGGCACCTGGCTGTTGGATCTGGCCTCAGCCCGCGCCGAGACCTACCCCCAGCCCGCCGAGAACCCCCAGGTGCAGCTGGGTTCCTTGGTGGACGATCTGGCCCGGCGCGACTTCAGCGTGAATGCCATCGCCCTGTACCTGGCCGATGGAGAGCTGCTTGATCCCCATGGCGGCCAGCGCGATCTGGCGGCTCGCCAGCTCTCGTTTCTCCATGACGCCAGCCTGCGCGATGACCCCACCCGGTTGCTGCGGGCGGCGCGCTACTGCGCTCGCCTGGGGTTTGCCCTCAGCCCTGCCGCCTTGCAGCAGGCGCAGAGCACCTTGGCGGCCTGGCCCTGGCCCTGGAGCCCCGGCGACGACCCGGGGCAGGCCCCGCCGGCCCTGGGAACCCGGCTGCGGATGGAGCTGGAGCTGCTGTTGACGCGGGAGCCATGGCCAGAGGCCTTGGCGGCGCTTCAAAGCTGGGGCGCACTGTCGCTCCTGGATCCAGGTCTTCAGGCGGATCGCCACTGGCGCCGCCGCCTGCGATGGGCACAGCTCCTTGGCGTGCCCCTGATGCCAGCCTTGCTGGCGGGTGCCCGAGATCCCCTGAATTTGGCGGAACGCCTGCAGGTGCCCCACCGTCAGCACCGCTTACTCGTGCAGCTCGGCAGCTTGCAGATGCGGTTGAAGGAGGTACCGGCTCAGTTGCAGAAGCCCTCCTGGTGGTGTGAGCTGCTCGAAGCTCCCGGGTTGAGTGCCGATGCGGTGGCTTTGGCGGTCGCCTTGGCGGTTCCTCACTGGCGTTGCTTGCTGCGGTGGTGGTTGCGTTGGCGGCATGTGCGCTCGCCCATCAGCGCAGCGGAATTGATCCAGAGTGAGGACATCAAGCCCGGGCCAGAGCTGGGCCGGCGCTTGCACCAGTTGCGCCTGAAGGCGCTTGATCAGTTTTGATAGCCCAGGGGATTGGCCCTCTGCCACACCCAGCCGTCTCTGCACATCTCATTCAGCCCACGCTTGGTGGACCAGCCCAACACTTGGCTAGCGAGGCTGGGATCGGCAAAGGTTGCGGCGGCATCGCCGGGCCGTCGTGCCACGACGTCATAGGGAACGGCTGCTCCACTGGTTTGCTCAAAGGCGTGAACCACCTCCAGCACTGAGTGGCCTACGCCACTGCCCAGATTCAGGGTTAGCAACTGCGGTGGATTGCTCAGCAAGTGTTCAAGTGCCGCCAGATGCCCCTCCGCCAGGTCCATCACGTGGATGTAATCGCGCACTCCGCTGCCATCGGAGGTGGGCCAGTCGCCACCGAAGACTTGTAGGCGTGAGCGTCGACCCACGGCGACTTGGCTCACAAAGGGGAAGAGGTTGTTGGGGATCCCGTTTGGATCTTCTCCAATGCGACCGCTGGGGTGGGCGCCTACGGGGTTGAAGTAGCGAAGCCGCGCGATGCTCCAACCCGGTTCGCTGTTGCTGAGGTCCTCCAGCATTTGCTCCACAGCGGCCTTGGTGAACCCGTAGGGGTTGATGGGTTGGACCGGAGCGCTCTCCGCAACGGGGACTTGCTCGGGAAAACCGTAGACGGTGCAGCTACTACTAAAGGCGAGTGTTCTGCATTGGTGATTTTGCATCTCCTTGAGCAACGTGGCGCTGCCAGCCACGTTGACGTCCCAATAGAGCAGGGGATGCTCCACCGATTCGCCCACAGCTTTAAGACCGGCGAAATGCACCACGGCATCCATCGGTTGACCTCCTGATCCACTATTGAAGGCACGCTTCAGGTCCGCAGCGGACCGGATGTCCCCTTCCACCAGTTGGAGCCGCTGGTCGTGCTCCTTCAGGCCCGCGAGTTCAGCAACCCTCTCGAGAGAGTTCCGGCAGCTGTTGCTGAAATTATCCAGAACCACCAGTTCATGGCCCGCCTGCAACAGCACTAGACAGGTGTGGCTGCCAATAAAGCCAGCTCCGCCAGTGATCAGCAGTTGAGCCAAGGTGCTCTGAACGGGTTACTTCCATCGATTCAACCATTGATCCCGGGCAGGGTCAGCTGGCAGAGCTGCTTCGCCAACAATTGTGCCGCGGCTGTGTGGCCCTCTCGATTCCAGTGTCCGTAACCCGGGCCCGGTTTCTGCCCCCGGAAGCCATGGGCAATCAGGCCTCGTTGATCCGCCCGTTGTTGCATCTCTGGTGCCAGAGGGAGATAGGGAATCCCGTCTTGCTTAAGCAGCGCCGCCAAAGTTTCCTCAGGCTGCATCCAGTTCAGTTCGTGCTTTTTCGCTTCCTGTGTCCGTTCCGCAGTATCGGGCCAGAGCTGAGGTGGCGTGGTCACACTGGTGACCACCAGGTAACTCCCTGCTGCGTTTGCTTGTTGGTTCCAGAGCTTGAGGATTGCGTTAAACACCGTCCAGCCCTTCTCCAGCTGCTTTAGATCATCGGGGATCCGGCCATAAAGATTCCAACCATCAGGGCCCAGTGGAAAAAAGCGGCATCCTTTCTCAGCGCATTCCTTGCCCGCTTTCCCATTCCGCAGGTTCTTTAGCTGGTTCAAAAGTTGGGTGAGTCGGCTGTGTTCCAACATCCAGTCCGTGACCTGTCCGGCCCATGAGTGTCGAAAGCGATAGTCCGGGCTCGTCCGGAACGTGTTGCTGCGCCTAAGCGTTCCTTGGTTTACAGAAAAAGTCGGTCCTGAGCCACTCCCCCGTTCGCTCTGAATGTTATCCCTGAGATCGTTTTCGAAGTAGACGGCGTGCAGGACTACTTGCGGTTGAAACCGCTGGGCGTCCTTTTGCCAGGTCAGCCAGCTTTGACCGGTTCCATAACCGCCGACTCCAAAATTGAGCGTTTCAGCGCCCCCTGCAAACCCTTGGAGTAGCCGACAGTCCGGCACCGCTGCCATTGCTTTTGGCAATTGATTCACCCAGGTTTGCTCTAACGGCACCTGTAGGGCTTCGGTGAACGAATCGCCAAGGACAGCAATGCGCAAAACGCCCGGCTCCTTCACCGGAGCCCATTCCCCGTCCCGATAGCCATGGGAGTTGGTGCGCACTGAAGCGGATCCCTCTTGGCTCCAGTGGGTGCGGACGTTGGCTTTGAGGGCCCAGCCGCGATCGAAATCGGTTCGGTAAAGCCTGGGCTGACCAATGCCAACGAGACGGCAGCCCAACTCCAAGACCGCCAGTGAGAAGGCCACTGAGCCCAGAAGTAGTGTTGCAGCTTGCCGCCGCGAGGTGTAGGGATGCCCAGTCACTCCTCCATTGTCGCTGTTTCCGCTGATCCTCCAAGATGGGATCAGTTCAGGAGTGGTGGTGGCGAAGCTGCAGAGTCTGCGGGGCATGGTCGATCTGTTGCCCGAGCAGATCGACCTCTGGCAGCATGTGGAAGCCACGGCCCGTAACCATTTCGCTCGAGCGGGCGTTGCTGAGATTCGAACGCCGGTTCTGGAAAGCACCGACCTCTTTGCCCGCAGCATCGGTGAAGCGACCGATGTGGTCGGCAAGGAGATGTATACCTTCAGTGATCGTGGGGATCGCAGTTGCACGCTGAGGCCCGAGGGTACGTCTTCCGTGGTCCGGGCAGCGATTCAGCACGGATTGCTGAGCCAGGGCCCTCAACGCCTCTGGTATGGCGGGCCCATGTTCCGCTACGAGCGTCCTCAGGCCGGCCGGCAGCGCCAGTTTCACCAGATTGGTCTTGAAATGCTCGGTTTCGACTCGGCGCGCTCGGATGTTGAGGCGATCGCGACGGCCTGGGATCTGCTCGAAGATCTTGGTGTTAAGGGCCTGGTGTTGGAGCTGAACTCCCTTGGTACAGCCGCAGATCGAGGCCGTTATCGACAAGAACTCGTGGCTTGGCTCACGGCTCACGAGGCCGAACTGGATGAGGATTCTCGGGCTCGCTTGAGTACGAATCCACTGCGCGTTCTCGACAGCAAGAACAAGGACACCCAATCCTTATTGGCTGATGCCCCCACGCTTGTCGATGCCCTGTCACCAGAGAGTCAGGAGCGCTTTGCGGAGGTGTGCTCAGGTTTGACAGTTCTTGGAATTCCTTATGTCTTGAACCCTCGGCTGGTTCGCGGTTTGGATTACTACAGCCACACTGCCTTTGAAATTACCAGTGATCAGCTCGGGGCTCAGGCCACAGTGTGTGGTGGCGGCCGCTACGACGGTCTTGTGGAGCAGCTCGGTGGGGCATCGACTCCCGCCATTGGCTGGGCTATTGGTTTAGAGCGTTTGGTGCTACTGCTTTCGCAATTGTCCCCCGTGACCAGTGATGCACCCGATCTATATCTGGTTAATCGCGGTGAGCAGGCTCAATGGTCTGCGCTAGTTCTGGCGAGGCAGCTCAGGCAACGTGGATTGACCGTGGAGTTGGATTCATCGGGTTCAGCCTTCGGTAAGCAGTTCAAGCGAGCCGATCGCAGCGGTTCAGCCTGGGCTGCCGTGCTGGGCGACGGAGAGGTGGAGCAGGGAATCGTGACTTTGAAGGCGTTGCGTCTGGACACGGAACTGCCGAAGGAGCAAACCTTAAAGTTGACAGAGATAGATCAGTTGGTCAGCATCCTCTCCGCTTGAGCATGTCCGGGACCCAGGAGGGGCTTGTTGCCACACCCAAGATTTCAATCTTGATGGCAACCTGGAATTGCTCGTCCTTATTGGCCAATTTCTTAAGTAGTCTAGAGAAGCAAAGTCCAGAGGATTGGGAGTTGCTAATTCTCGATAATTGTTCCTCCGATAGTGTGCCTCAATTGGTTCACCACTACCGAGCAACACACCCGGATCACTTGATTCGCTTCAGTTCTGAGGCTGATGTAGGGATCTACGACGCCTGGAATCGAGGTGTCCAGTTGGCGCGTGGAACGTATTTGTGCTTCATTGGTGCTGATGACATGTTTGCAAGTTCAGATAGCTTGCATCAGTTGCTTGAGCTGACAAGCTCGTCCGCAGAGTTGATTACCTGTCGAAACTCCTATTATTCTTCAGATGGCCGTTTTTTGAGAGACTGGGGTTCCGCCTGGCGTTGGAGACGGATGCGAGAGTCGATGAATATTGCGCATCCAGGAATGCTTGTGCGGTGCGACTTGTTTGACCGATTTGGCTTGTATGATCAAACTTTTAAAATCTGTGGTGATTATGAATGGTTCTTGCGTCTTCCGCCAGCAGTGCATTCAGTTCATAGCGAGACTACCATTTTGAAGGTAGTTCAGGCGGGAGTGAGTCACACCAAGATTGGATCTGTTTATGCGGAAACTTTCCGTGCCCAAACACGCCATCTCAACCTGTTTTGGAGTGCAGGGTGTTGGCTGCTCAATTGGATTAAATATGGCCGGCGGTGTTTGATAGGTCTGGTGTGAACTAATGCTCCTTCTGAACTATAAGCCCGTTCTCGATCAGCCGACAGGAATTGGTGTCTATGCCAATGCTGTTTTGCCAGCACTAGAGACCTTCGATCATGTTTTGATTCCAGGAGGGGGATCCGGAGGTGCCAAAGAGCGTTTAAAGCGTTTGGCGTGGGCTCAATTTCAACTGCCGAGATTGGCAAAGGAATGGAAAGCAGAATTGATCTTTACTCCTGCACCCGAGGGTTATCTCGGTGAGCAGGTTGTCCCGCAGGTCGTTATGGTTCATGACTTGAGGCCCTTAAGTCATCCTGAACGCTCAATGCAATCGTTTTACTTCAGAAACTGGGTCCCACCACTTCTAAGACAGTGTAGACATATACTCACAAACTCAAACTTTACAGCTACGGAAATATGCCGGTCTACAGGTGTCCCCGAAGGCAAAATTAGTGTGACTCACTTGGGATATGACATTAATCACTTTTATCCATCTGACGTGCATAAGCGCCTTCATAAGCGGCCATACTTACTGCACATTGGTCAAGCTTATCCCCATAAAAATATCGAACGTCTCATACATGCTTTCAACGCACTTGTTTACCGCTTTCCAGATGTTGATCTTCTCTTGCTTGGAAAGCCTCACCCCTCTGAGACATTAAGACTCCAACGGTTAACATCTGAGTTGGGCCTATCAGAAAGGGTAATTTTCAAGAGCTACGTACCCTATAAAGATCTACCTAATTGGTACCGTGGAGCGCTGATCTTTGTCTATCCCAGTCTTTGGGAGGGCTTTGGTCTCCCGATTCTCGAGGCGATGGCTTGTGGTTGCCCTGTTGTTACGGGCTATGGGTCAGGAATGGAGGAGATTGCTTCTGAGTACGCACTACTTGTAAATCCGCTAAGCGTTAGTAGCATTGCCAATTCTATTGAACAGCTCATTACAGACCATAGTCTCAGGTCTCTTATGCGTTCATATGGTTTATCGAGGGCTGCACAGTGTTATGGATGGACCTCTTCAGCTTTAGCCACCCAAGAAGTTATCGGAAGACTTATTTAATCTGATATCTTAAGTATTCTTGTAGATTCTTTCCAAGATGACCTAAAGCAATACTCCCCGTGTCGAGCTCTATGTAGCAGTCAAGCATTTGATCCGAAGCACCAATTTCTTCGCAAGACTTGAAGCTTGCGGCGATTCTGGATTTAGCTACTGTATCTTCTGTGACAACTAGCTTATTATTGCCAACCTTTTTTTTGGTAATCATCGAATCTACAGCATCATCCAACTCATTCGCCACTAAAATATTGTAGCGAGCAAAAGAACCTGCATTAACCTCTAGGTTGTTGGCCAGTGCGATTCTCCACCACTGAGACCAGTTTGGATAATAATTGCCCGACGGATATAACGTTAGAGAGTAAACACGATCAAACGAAGAAGATCCGTAATCTTTGGCAATATATATATTTGAAACTTTGCTGGTAGCACCCCTGATCTTCGCTAATGCCTCTGAAGAATCTGCGATCTGCAAAAATAAAAGTACAATAACCGCTCCCGTTATCAAAAGGTTCGCAACTGCTCGATTTGCACCAACAACCATCTTCTCGGTGCAAGTGTGCCATGAAGAAACTGCGAATAGCATTATCAAGTACATCATTGGCCACGAGAATCTCCCAGATGCTCTAAAAACACTACCAATCATGCTAAAAGGGGGGGGAAGGCCTGCAATTGGGAATTGGAAGACTCCAAAACCTATAGACAATGTCATCGCAAATAAGCACATCAATAAACTGCTGATAACGAGTGACTGATGTAAGTGCACTAGCAGCCTGAATCTCATGCGAAACGTCGAACATAACAGTCCCGATGAGAGAAAGAAAAGTGTTGCGATGCCTAGGTATGAAAATCCTTCATACTCGCCGTTACTATAATCCCAGAAACCAAATAATCTTGAAAACCCAGACGTTCCGTTAAGCCAGGACAATGTATTCCACTTGTATGTCCCGTAGCCTCCGCTTTCAATGTTACCACCAAGCTCAAAATATCCTAATAGCCAAAGGATCAACGCTATAACAAGAGCTGCTAATCCAGCCAACCTAATTGTCCCAGGCATGGCTTCAGGCTTTCTAAGGCGGCTTAATAAACTAGAAAGAAATATACCAAAAACCATTGCACCACAATATGCATGAATGGCAAATGCTGTCGCGAGGATAAGAATCCAGAAAATACCGCCTTTCCTACAAAAGTACAGATAAAATGACCATAATATAAGCCATTGTGAAAACAAGCTAAGATGTCCTTGTAGGCCAGGCAATCTCCACAAAAAAAATGGACATATTATAAACAATGCCCCATATGCATAGCTTGCGATTGAGCTTACGCCGAGCTTTCGCAAACAATATACACTTCCTGAGTATTGGAGATAAACACACAATGCAATCCAAGAGCCACTAAACTGGAGGGTTTCAAAATGCAAGCCAAACTTGTTGTAAAGTATCTTAAGTATTCCATTCAGTGGCACGGCAACTATGGGGATCGAATCTGTATAAACAATGGACGGTATCGATCCACTCCCCAATCTTTCAATTCCACCAAGAGGAAAGAGGTGAAAAACCTCTTTCCTCAGGAATTCCCACCCCAAGTAGTGGGTCTCAAGATCTCCAGCATTCAAAAGCCAACTATTATTTATGGGAAGCAGTATTGAGAAGCCAGTTATAAGGCTAAGCCACAAGATAGTGACAAAGAGAAAGATAACAGATTCGTGCTTCAATGCTCGAGCTAATGTTCGAAAATATATTGTGTGCATCCTAAATCCTCTTTCTTTTGTAGATGCGTATGTTTTGATCTATTCTATTGATCTCGTCCCCATGCCTGAGCAGAACCCAATCTTTGGAATTGATAAGGTCGCACTGCTCTGACAAGTATTGATCAGCGAAAAAGTACACAACATCCGGCTGTTTCCAGATCTCACACTGTTGTGCCCACGTATAGTCCAGGCCAAGCCTTGAAGCATCAGGGCCAGAGAGGTTTCTATGCATTATGTCTATAGACCAAACTGGGTGAATCCCTCTCGTTCTGATAGGCTTATTATTTTGCCAATGTAGACGCGGTAATGACGGCGCACTTATTTGCTGAGCTTTGTCAGTATTTCGAACTAGCCTGTTAGAGTATTCAATAGTTGATAACATGTCCCTATCGTGTGCACTTAATGGCTTCAATGGTATCAGAGCTGAACCAATAACTGCAACTGAGAATGCCAAGCAAATAAATTTAACGGGTGGCCTTGAACTTATAAGCGATAGACCAGTAAGAATCCCCGCCCACTCTAGCAAAATGTAGTGGTGATGAATATGGGACACTCTATATGATGCGATCAGCCCTAGCTCCCAGAGAATAATCGAAATCAATATCTGCCAGTTTCTCCTGCGATCTGCTTTAATCATCAAATAGCAGCCGCTGATAATTAACGGTATAAAAAGCCAGAATGGTACTGAATAAAGCTTGGGAGACCAAAGAACCGATATCTCCCGCCCAAATTGGCTCCATGTAGCCGTTTCATAGAATGAACTGTTCCATTCCTTGAGAATGCCAATAGACCCAGACCATGCCAGGCTTAATCCTTGAAGATTTCCAAAATATGGAGTAAATGGTAGAAGAATGCCCGCCATTGCCCCCGCCGCAAATCTTAAGAATACGCGAATAGGTACTCTGCTATAGTATAAATTAAATGCGCTAACTAGCAAGACTGCGAAGAGTATATTGGGCCTCACTCCTATGGCGAATCCAATCATGAACCCAGCAAGCCATAACAGTAGATTTCTTTTAATACCTTGCTGCTTTTGGCTCTCTAGATACGCAGTTAATGCACAAATTAAAAATAATGACGCATAGGCCCCCAACTGGCCCTGAATACCGCCGGGTAAATAAGGAGTCAGGACAATGTAACAACCACCACACATGAGCGAAGCTTGCGTTGGAGCTCTCCTGCTTGATTCGTGGTAAGGCATTCTTGATATCATTGCTCCAGAAGCAATTAGCATTAACGAGCTAAACCACACCTGAGCGTTTGCGGACCTTGTTAGCGCCGCAACAGCAAATAGAGGCTGAATATGAGGCCACTTTGGATCAAAGTAATCAAAATAAATGAGTTTGCCATCCATGAACTGGCTAGTAATCTCAATAAATGCATCAATATCCCAGTCCAGTAGAATTCCACGAGATACATATTTCCAGGTCATCGCAACACAGCCACCCACAGCCACCGCAATGGTTGATATATACAGCGTATTTGATTGCTTGGAATGAATGCCCATCTTAGGCCGCCTCTTCACTATCTCTAACGCTCAAAGCTTTCCCTTCCGTCTTCGACTCTAATCTTATAATCTGGGAAGCATATAGACACCCGCATACGAACAGTAGCAGGCTGTTGAAGACTGACATTTGGTCGACGAGTTCAACGAAAGCGGTCGGCTTAAATTCTGCGAACAAATCAAAGCTTGTCTGAGTGAAAGTAAGCCAGAACAACAATAAAGAGTTGGCAATCATCGAAATAGGCACGCGTTGTACCCGCCCCTCTGAGCATTCCATTAATGCGGCTGGGAGCATAAGGTAAATTGCTGTATAGAACTGTTGATGGCCAAGGTAATATAAACTGAAAATAAGGCATAAGCCGGAAAGCAGCAGATGCCCAATATTGATATTTCTGTCTCCTTTCGTTTTGATGGTGAATATCGATAGTATCCCTATCGAACAAGCAATCAAGGTCTTAGCGTGAGCAGCCCATTCATGAGGGAGGAGCCTCCAGGCGGTTAGGAATGATGGTCCGCGCTCAGAAGCAAATCTCAAGGGCGTCAAAACGGCCTCACCCCAGATGAACCATGCGCAGCCAAACACAACTACAAGAGTCAGTGCGAAGGAAAGCGTTAACGATCTGCAGGCCTTGAGGTCGTTGCGTTTAAGTAGCGCCGAAAAGACTGGTGCAAACAGTAGAGCAGGATAAAACTTTACCGCGGTGCCTAAGGCTAAGAATGTACCCGCTTGTCTATACCTCCTCCCATCGAAAGCCGTCGCTGCAAAGCAAATAAGTGCAGCGGGTAGAATATCATTGAATCCAAACACCCCAATACTAGAGAAAATGAATGGACCGTAGCAAATCATGAGAAGCGCCTTTCTGTTCATGCTCTCTGACCACCTTCTCTTGTAAACTTGATATATAGCCATGACCAGTACGCAAAATATGATCTTTGGGAGTAGGTGCCAGACAGAGTAAGGTGCAAAAAACATGTTGTGCACCGGCCCATAGGCATTTGCCATCCCGCCGGGAATTGGGCCCCAGGGATTGAGACTGTCAGATATTGCCTGCCACTGCAGTTTGTATGAAGCGTAATCAAACCTTCCGCCTGTTGTGACCGAGATTGCTATTAGTGCGGACGGCAGTAAGATCTCAAGCCCCCAGTTCTCACTTGAGGTGGCTGACTTTGACTCCTTCCCGATACGGCGGCTAAATAATGCGGAGGCGGTGGCTATTGTTGCAACAGTTACCCCTATCACTTTTGGCTGAAGCACAAAAGGGCTGATGTCAATGAGAGGGATGCCTTGTCGGCGTACCACGCAAAATGTCAGCCAATAAAAAATAGTAAAAGAATAAGTTATGCGTTCAGCCAGTGCCGCCATCCCTGTGATTTGAGAGCGTTTGCGCTTATTGATATTCATTCTTGCTGCGGCTCCACTTCTCTCTTACTATATATAGTGGCCTTGATTTGACCTCTTCAAAGATTCTTCCAAGGTATTCGCCTAGGACTCCCATTCCTATTAGTTGAATCCCGCCTAGGAAGAGAACTGCTGTCATTAGTGATGCGTAGCCAGGCAAGTCAATGCCGAATAGGAGCGTCCGCAGGACCATCCAGCTGCCGTAGACAATTGCGATCAAGGCAATAGTGAGGCCTGCATAGCTCCACACTTGCAATGGCAGCCGACTGAAGGACGTGACCCCGTCGATAGCAAAATTCCAGAGCTTCCAGTAGTTCCAACTAGTTTTCCCCAGCTTTCTTGGGTCCCGGTCGTAGTAAACTGCGATTTGTCTAAACCCTACCCAGGCGAAGAGGCCTTTCATAAACCGACTTCGCTCGGGTAGTTTGAGTAAGGCGTCGACTACGCAGCGATCCATCATCCTGAAATCCCCGGTATCTGCTGGTATCCCCGTCTTGCTCAACCTCTCCATCAGTCTGTAAAAGCCATAGGCGGTGAACCGCTTGGTCTTGCTTTCTCCTGCGCGCTGTCGTCTCACTGCATAGATAACGTCGTACCCCTCTCGCCAGTGGCTCAGCATCTCTTGGATGAGTGCCGGTGGATCCTGTAAGTCGGCATCAAGGGGCACGACAACATCACCATGAGCAGCCTCGAGCCCAGCTGTGAGTGCAGCTTCTTTCCCGAAATTCCGCGATAGGCTGATAACCGTTGCTGTGATCTGAGGTCGCTTGTTCAGTTCTGATTTGGCGACTGCCAAAGACTGATCCGCGCTGCCGTCGTCTACGAGCACAATTTCGAAGGGAATGTCGAGTGTGCTTAGGGTTTCACCCAGTTCGGCAATCAATGCTGGTATGCATTCTTCCTCATTGAGGAACGGCACTACCGCACTCAGCAGAGGTTGTTTCTGGAGTCGTTCAGCGACCATCCCCGTAGCGCAAAGCAACGTCCCAAGTGCCGGCTTGTAAAGGAATTATCGTCCATCCCGTCCACTCTCGGATAGTTCCAAATGGCATTCGGGTCCAAGCATCGCCTGTACGAGCACGCTTGACCATCACTCGCCAGCGTGGATCCGACCACTGCATCAGTCTCAAGTTCCCCGGGGTCTTTGCGTCCACCAGTAACCGCCGTTCCGTCGGAGATTTGAACGTCATCTCGACCGTGCCCGAGCCCGAGAATGTGGACCAGGTGTTCTGAGGCCAGTTGGGCAGCCAAAAAATGGCCAGCCTCTTGCGCCACGAGCTCTCCGGAATGGCGGCGGGGCTGTAGTCCGGGACTCCAGAGAGGGCGATTCGCCCATCGCGTGTTGCCTTAAATCGTTTGCTGAGCTCTCCAGTGACGGGCAGCGCTGCCAACCCTGTTGGACAAGGAACCAGAGGGTCACAGGCCAGCAGGGTTCGATTCGCTTGGATCTCCTTACGGCTTGGTGCGTGTCCGATGAGGTTGGTGCGAAACCTCCAGAGCGAGTCGAACCATGCTCCAACTGCTGCCAGAGCAGTCAGTAGTAAGGCCACGCGTCTCCAAGTCGACGGGCTGAGTCTCGCGTTGGGTTGAACCCCTACTGAGGCCCACCACAGCAAGGCGCCCATCCAGGTCGGACTGAGCCAGCGCCACGGGAATTGAATCCGCTGCAGCGGACTTACGAGTTCATAAACAGGCGCACTCACAGGGAGCATGAGGACCAGACCGCTTGCGGCGAGCACCATTCCCCAGCGCCCCAGGGGATCAACGGAGCGGCCCCACCCCAGCCACCTGCTGATGAGGATCGAGCCGATCACCACGGCTTGAATCCAAATCAAGCGGCCGAAGCTGAACTGACCCGCCTGGCCTGACCCAAAGAATTCCCCGGGCAGCAGGCCCTCTGGAATCGGAGGCCTGACGGTTGGCAAGGCCCAGAGGGCTGGTATCCAGAACGGTGACGTCACAGCCAGCGCCAGGAGCCCACTCCAGAGCCAACGCAGCCATTGCCCGGGTCCCCGCAAGACCACTCCTGCAGCCATCAGCCAGATCAGAGCAGTGAGCAGGCTGGCGTTCCAGTTACTCAAGATCACCCCAGCCAAGGCTGCGTTGCTGAGAGCGATCCCCCAGCGCGTCTCTTGCTTGAGTCCCAGAAGGCCGAGGGTGAGCCACCACAGCAAGCCTTGAGCCAAGGCTTCGGGCCAGGCGCCCCGGACATAGAGGTTCACCAGGAAGTAGGGGTTGAGGACTGCCCCCAAGAGCAGGGCCCAACGCCATCTCCCTTGGCTCAACCAGTGTTGGGCGAGTATTGCGGCACCCACCGCGTTGACCAGCGTCACCACGAGCAAGCCACTGGCGAGGGCACGGTCTGGGGGGACGCCGGCAACCAGGGGAATGCCCACCAAAAGCCTGAATAGGGGCGGGTAGATCAACAGGGCATGACTGCCCGCACCAGCCCAGGGAAGGTCACTCCACGTCGGCCAGAGCCAGCCACCTTGGACGGCCTTGGCCCAAGCCACGGCCCAGCCCAGATGCAGGAAGCCATCCGGCGTATCCAGGGGAACCCCGGCGATCCCTAGGGGCAGCCAGCTGATGAGCGCCAGTCCTACTGCCGCCAGCAACAGTGCCCGCCGCCCCATCGCCCCTCAAAAATCTCCTGGCATTCTGGGGTGATGCGCCTCGCGTTCTTTCTCGACAACCGAGGTTTTGCCGCCAAGGGCCCGCTGGAGGATCCTCGCCTTGGGAACCCCGGCATTGGCGGCACGGAATTCGCTTTTTTGGCGTCGATTGCACTCCTTGCTGCGGATCCCGACGCCTGCACCCCTCTGCTGTTTCTGACCGCTCCGCAGCCCATCGTTGGTTTGGAGCAAACCACCCATCAGGTCGCTGGGTTGGCGGACGCGCTCCTGACGGCTAGGACTCTGGGTGCTGTCGCTTTGGTGTTTCGTCCCGGTTGTGTGTCGCCGGTTGATCAGCAGGCCCTAACGCAAAGCTCTCTGCCCCTTGTGGCCTGGTGCCACAACTTGGGTTGTGACCAACAGGGCTTCTTTGAGGGACTCCCGTCCCTGAAGCGCTGGGTCTTGGTCAGTCGTGCGCAGCTGGACGCCTTCCGTCACAGCCGCTTGGTTCAGCGGGCCTGCGTCATTCCTAACCCGGTCCTGGTTCCAGGAGACGCGCAGCCAGGTCCAGCTCCAACGGATCTTGCATATGTCGGTGCGATCACGCCCTTCAAAGCCTTTGATCGCCTCGCACGGATCTGGCCTGAGATCGCCCGTTCCTGTCCAGAGGCGCGTTTGCGGGTGTTCGGTGGCGCTGATCTCTATGCCGGAGGCGGAGCATCTGCGCTCACCCCCTATGAGCGCTACTGCCGGGATCTCTTGGACCGGGGTGGTTACGGCGATCGGGTCGTCTTTGAAGGCAGCCTTGGTTTGGAGCGTTACGCCGCTTTTGCGGATGTTGCGGTTGGAGCGGTGAATCCCTCGGGTCGGGATGAAACGTTCTGTTTGAGTGCCGCCGAATTCAGCGCCTGCGGGATCCCCGTGGTGGGTCCCCGGCGCCATGCCCTCGTTCAAACCGTGCTGGATGGCACCACTGGTTTGCTCGCGGCAAGTGATGAAGAGTTTGCGCAGCACTGCATCGCCCTGCTTCAAGACCCGGCGCGCCGGGCGTCTTTCGGTCAGGCAGGCCGGAGTCACATGCAGCTGGCCTATGGCTCGGGGCAATTGACCAGTCATTGGACCCAGTTGGCCGCTGAACTCAAAGCCGATCTGCCGGTTGTCCCAACACCGCCATCAACGCCCTGGTGGCATGAAGGACGTTGGCTCAGAGAGCTTTGGGGTCTGCCCTTGGCCTTTCCGCTTTGGCCCAGTTGGCCCGTGCTCAAGTCCGGTGTGAAACAGCTGGTGCAAGGGAGTAGCCGGGCTATCACCCCTGTTGGCGTTGGTCTGCTTTCGACCTTGGCGGCATTGACCGTGATGCTGCTAGTGGTCGTCGGTAAGTACGGCGGCAACCCGACCGGCTTGGCCAGGGTGGGGGACCAATTCCCCGTGTCTCCGCGGGTCGCGCAGCAGGAATTGGTTGTCTTGGCCGGCAAGCGGGGCAATGACGGGCAGCAGTACCTCGCGTTGGCTCTTGATCCCTGGCAAGCGGACCCGGGTACGAGTCAGGCCCTCGATAACCCGATCTATCGCGGCAAGCGGTTGCTTTATCCCCTGCTGGCTTGGGTCTTGGGTTTGGGTCAGCCGGGGTTGATCGCTTGGACCTTGGCCGGCCTCAATGTCCTGGCGATTGGAAGTGCAGCGGCGCTGGTGGCCCTCTGGGCGCAACAGCATCAACGCTCGCCCCAATGGGGTTTTGCTGCGCTGCTTCTGCCGGGTTACTGGATCACCCTCAGCCTGGACACTGCGGATCTATTGGCCACGGTTGGATTGCTGGCCGTGGCGGTCACGTGGTCTGCCCAGAGAAGGGGATGGACCGCGTTTGCGCTGGCTGCTGCGTTGCTCAGTCGAGAGACCTCCCTGTTGGCTTGGGCCTCAACGGGCTTGACCGCTCTGTGGCAGCGCCGTTGGGCCTGGCTGCTCCCGTTGGCCTGCGTTCCTCTTCCTTTGTTGCTGTGGACCCAGGCCTTGAACAGCCGCTTTGCTCAAACCCGAGACGGTCTGCTGGCCTCGGTTCATTTCGGCTGGCCTGGGGTTGGCTTACTCCAGAAACTGGGGCAGTTGCTGGGTCTCTACGCCTTGCGGGGGCCTGAGCCGTCGCTTCTCGAGCGCCTGTTTGATGCCGCGGGCCTCAGCTTCTGGGTCGCCACGTTGCTGGTGCTTGCCGCGGCTGCCCTGAGCACTCGGGCCTCCCGTTGGTTGCGGCTCACCTCCGCGGTTTATCTGCTTCCGTCGCTGTGCACGAGCACCCAGATCCTGGCCCGTTTCCCGGACTACACCCGGGTGTGGATTGATTTGGCGAGTCTGGCCCTCTTGGGCTTGCTGCAACTCCGCAGCCGTTGGTTGAAACCTTGGCTGGCGGCCTGCGGTTGCATCAGCCTGGGCTACTGGGCGGGCTACTGCTGGTTGGCGCCATGAGTTTCAGTACTCCCGTTCTCTTGATTGCGTTTAATCGCCCTGAGAGCACCGCTCAGGTGTTGCGGTCATTGGCTGAGGTCAGGCCCCAAAAGCTCTACGTGGCTTGCGATGGGCCAAGACCCGAGCGGCCTGAGGAAGTTCGGCGCTGTGAGGCCGTTCGCGAGCTTGTGGCTGAGATGAACTGGCCCTGCCAGCTCCAAACCTTCTTCCAGGCCGCCAACCTGGGCTGCCGAGCTGGGGTCACCGCAGCGTTGGATTGGTTTTTTGAGCAGGAGGAGGAGGGCATCGTTCTGGAGGACGACATCGTCGCTGACCCGAGCTTTTTTCCCTTTTGTCAGGAGTTGCTTGAGCGCTATCGCCATGACGAGCGCGTTGGCGTGATTGCGGCCAACAACCATCAGCGGCGCCCCCCGCGTGATGGCAGCAGTTACCGGTTCTCGATTTACAGCCATTGCTGGGGTTGGGCCAGCTGGCGGCGGGCTTGGCGTTGCAACGATCCGGACCTAAAGGGTTGGCCGGCCTTCCGCGATGGCCAATGGCTCGAGCAACTCGGAGGGAAGTCCTTTGCGTGGCGTTGGGGCCTATGGCTCGATCAGCTTGCGGCCGGGCAGATCGACACCTGGGACATGGTCTGGCAGTTCAGCTGCTGGCAGCAGGGGTTCTTGACCGTGATCCCTGCGGTCGAGCTCGTTGAGAACATTGGTTTTGGCGT
>Ga0194118_10003859_pt1 | contig 16966 bp, 14 predicted proteins | sample TA2MahsurfametaG_2_FD_148662 | JGI IMG/M metagenome (GOLD analysis project Ga0194118, IMG submission 148662) | Freshwater microbial communities from Lake Tanganyika, Tanzania - TA2015013 Mahale N5 surface | ecosystem: Environmental > Aquatic > Freshwater > Lake | place: Tanzania: Lake...
TAAACCATCGTTGTAGTTTACTCCACCAGAGGTCCGTATTAAGAAAGGATGACTCGATACGGCATCAAGATTGAACGCTATGGTAGTTCCGCTTATGGCATAGATAGTAGGATCATCAGTAGCACCATACTGATCGAATCGATAAGCAGCAGTGCCGTTGGCCGTTACAGTCAGCGTCGTAATAGCAGGTAGATATATTTTATCTACGGTCAACGACGCATTAGTGCTGTCAGTGAGAGCAGAAAAGTTTGTAACCCCTGCGCTCACAGTACTGGTAATAGTTATCGTATCTGTGGTAGCATTAGTGGTTATTGAAATACCTGAGCCCGCGGCCAGTGTTAGAGAATCCGTTGAAGAATCCGCAACAACATTTGATTGCCCAGCAACCACTATTGTTTCAAAACTGTTACTGGCGCCGCCGGCGCCGCCCGTGGCATCTGTGCCATTTACCCACTGAGTGCCGTCATATTTCAACACTTGATTTAATGATGGTGAAGTAATCACAACATCAGTCAACCCATCTAGTGATAAAGCAGCGGAGCCAGTGGCGCTTATGGTTATAGTATCTGTTGCCGCATTGGTGGTAATAGAGATATTTGTTCCAGCAGCCAGTGTCAAAGTATCCGTGGCCGAATCTGCAACAACATTTGATTGACCTGCTACGGCTATGGTTGAAAAAATATTAAGATCACTGTAATTTGCTAATGGTTCCCATGCTCCTGCATGTGCAAAATACATTTTACCTGTGGCATGTACATGCGCCACCATACCGTGCCATGTCACCGGACTAACGGCATTTAACTCTCCTAGTGTATCAAAATAGGCTCTGACATAACTTACTGCACCGGAAGCAGAAATAGTGCCGGTTATAGTAAGTGCGGTTCCATTCCACGTTAATCCAGCACCAGTATCTTGTACCACTGATCCTGTGGAAGCATAGTAGGCCAGTCTATTGACTGTACCAGCACTTACGCCGCTGCCGCCTCCGCCCCCGGCGCCGCCAGTGTTAGTAATAGTGATTGTATCAGTGCCTGCATTTGTTGTAAGTTCAATCCCAGGTCCTGCTACCAATGTCAACGAATCTGCCACACTGTCAGCGACCACATTTGACTGTCCTGACACCAATATTGTTGCAAAACTGTTTATGGATTGACCAGCAATAGTAGAACCTGAAGGTAATGTCACTGCTGTTCCAGATGCAGTGATAGTGGCATTGCCTAATTTAATAGAACTGCCGCTGAGATAAAGATCACGCCATCGATAAGTTGCGCTGCCTAAATCATATAATTCATTATCAACTGGAATCAATGATGCATTTAAATTCAGTTTGGCCGGAGTGATTAGTCCATTAGGTATCTGGGACAGACCTATTGTGCCGGACAATTGGCTGAAACTTGTGGCGGCGCCACCGCTGCCACCTCCTCCATCATATCCGCCACCGCCACCGCTGCTATCAATAAAACTGACGTCTTCTGAAACCGCTAACGGAAATATACATTCAGCATAATTTGCAAAGAAAATTAACTTAGCACCTAAAAATGAAGTATCTGTAACGTTAGCAATGATGTTTACATAACTGGCATTTACTGTGGCAGAAATGTTTATTAAACTATCATCAATACTAGTCCTGCCATAGACTGTTACTGTGGCTTGATCCGGTCTAGCCACTACTAAAACCTGCAGTACTTCTTTTTTATTACTACTGAATTCAGCAGTAATAGTATAGTTTGCACTGCTGTAGTCGCCAACATACCAAGTATCGATTACGGTATCGGGGTAAATCTGAATCCAAGCACCCTTGTGGGACAACTGTACATTGTTTTTAAGCAACAGTTTATTACCGGGATTTTGCTTGAAAAAATCAGTGAATTTTATCATAACGTGCTCTTTTAAGTATTTATTTGAAAAATAATTTTGTTTATGGGCACCAACTGGATAAGTTATTTTTCTATGGCATTATAACCCTATAAATAATCTTAAATAACGGAGAGATTATGACACAACGTATCCTAATCATGGGGTTGCCTGGATCAGGTAAGACATATTTTGCAGAAAAATTAAAAAAATATCTGGAAGAAAACAGTAACGTAAACACTATGCCCGCTGATCGAATGAGCGAATTGGAAATATTGCCCGTTTTCTGGCGGGCTAAAGTTGATTGGTTTAATGCAGATGATATTAGAAGACGGTATAATGATTGGGATTTTAGCAAAGAAGGACGTATAAGACAAAGTCTGCGTATGCTGGAATTTGCCATAAAATGTGGCGGTGACTATGTAATCTGTGATTTTGTTGCCCCATTGGTAGAAATGCGTAATAATTTTAAAGCAGATTGGACAATATGGATGGATACCATTGACGCCGGGCGCTATGAGGACACTAATAAGGCATTTGTACCCCCAGAGATTTATGACTTCCGTATCACTGAACAGAACGCTGAAAAATGGACAGACTTTGTTGGCGATCATATTTTGTATAATCGCAGACGCCCCACTTTCAATTGGCAGAAAGAAACTGTGCAGATGCTAGGTCGTTGGCAACCATGGCACGCTGGTCATCGTGCCCTATTTGAACGTGCTATTGCTAAAACTGGTCAGGTAGTTATACAGATTCGTGACTGTCAGGGATGGCAGGGATCAAATCCTTTTGCTATTGAGCAAGTAAAAAGTTATATTCGACGAGACCTAGATCCTATATATCAAGGGCAATATGAAATTCAAGTTGTTCCTAACATTGTAAACATCACCTACGGTCGTGATGTAGGATACAAAATTGAACATGAATCATTTGATGAAGCAACGCATAATATCAGTGCTACAAAGATAAGAAAAGAAATGGGATTAAAATAAGGAATATATATGGGAAGATATACTACTTATATTAAAGATATTTGGAAACTTCAGGCCAGCCGTAAGGTAATAGGATTAACATTGTTTGGAGTAATTTATCAAAATAATAAACCCTTTACACCTGGAGATCAATTAGAAATTATGCCCGGTGTTGAAGATGCAATATCTATATTAGCACAAAAAGGTTATGATTTTCTCATAGTCACCGGTCAACCTCCTGTAAAAACTAAATTATTAGATGTTAAAGATTTTGAAAACATATTGGCTGCCACACGAGGAGTATTTGAGCGAAGAGGAGGAAGAATTAAAAATGCCTACTATGCTCCGGGTACAGATAAATCTGATCCGTATGTTAAACCTAATTCTGGCATGTTTGATCGTGCGCAGAATGAGGGCATGGTACAATGGAAAGATTCTGTTTATGTAGGTGCAGAGACCAATGATATTAGAGTTTCAAATAAAGTAGGCGCAGAATCTATTTTCATTAAGCCTAAAAACAGCTCACTAAAAACTAAAGCGTTTGAGTTGACACAGGGATCAAATTTTAAAGAATTTGAAAGTTTATTAAATTTTGCTAACAGTCTATAAAAAAGGAGCAATGTTCCTTTTTTTATCTCTCTACAAATTCGCTTTTAGTTACTAGTTTACCTATCTCAGGTAACCAAAGGTAATCTAGATCCGATCTGCGTAGTGTTTCTAATGCCTCGTCTACTGTTTCAACTAACGGATCGCCCGCTAGGTTAAAACTTGTGTTAAACAATATAGGCACATTTTTAATTCTGTCAAACTCTGAAATCAGTTCATAATAATGAAGATTCTGGTTTTTGTTTACTGTTTGTACTCGGCATGTTCCGTCAACGTGCGTTATGGCTGGTATAGTATCGCGTTTAGAAGGTAACACATCTACGGCATACATCATAAACGGACTACTAAATTTACCTGCAAGATCAAACCATTCATTGGCCTTTTCTTCAAGACACGATCCCGCAAATGGTCTAAACCATTCTCGACGCTTTACTTCATTAACTATGTCTTTGCCATTTGGAACAGTAGGATCAAATAAAATACTACGGTTTCCTAACGCCCTAGGTCCGCCTTCGCTGCGACCTTGATATAGACAAACAATTTTACCGTCCGCTAGTAACTTAGCAACGTCTTGAGCGCCGGCATCTGTAACTGCAAATCCATCAAAGTCATTGTCGTAATCAACTGATTTACTTGGACCTAAATATAAACTAGTTAGTGGTTCAGGGTCACAGTCTTCCGATATTGATCTATAAATGTATTGGCATACGCCCATAGTATTGCCGCCGTCGTGGCTGACCGGTTCATGATAAAATTCTACATCTGGAAACTTTTTAAGGAATTCATAGTTAGCCACACAATTTAATCCGTAACCACCGGCCATAACAATTTTCTTTTTACCTGTAAGTGCTATGGTCTTTTCAATTAAGGCACAAACACGTTCCTCACTAGATTTTTGTACAGCATACGCTAGGTCTTTGTGATACTGACTAATTTTGTTTTCGTTGTGATGCCAATCAACATTGTTTTGTATTTCAAGTAGTTCAGGATGTAAGTCAGTTCTTAAAACATTTCCAGAAGGAAACTTTGGTTTTATAAATGATCTATTATTAAATCTTCCGTCGTGTATACGTATGTCACTATTAGGTTTTCCATATGGAGCTAACCCCATAGTTTTTCCTGCTTCAATTGCATGAAATCCTAAAAATTGAGTAACTGCTTCATAACTTTTAACAATGCCATGACCGTCTGAAATCTCTATAGGAATGCCATCTTCTTCCGCATTATAACTATCTACTAAATTAGCACCGTAATTCTTATAGTGACATTTAAAAGTAGCAGGATAAGATAGTGTCCAAATTGATTCTACTTCCCAAGTATCTTGTTGTATGATATTGTCTTCAATTCTACAACCACTGCCAGCACCGTCAATGATTAACGCAGCAGCATCTTCAAATCCTGAATTATAAAATGCAGTCAGTGCATGAGTAAGATGATGGTCATCTGCTAATTTAACTGTTTCAAGTTTATGATAAGGCTGTTTTTTCCTTGCATAGCAGGTATACGGATCTTCTCCAGTCCACGGCATCTTTCCAAAAGCATTACGTGTTCCGCAAAGTATAAGGAAATCTATATGATCAGTATACTTATAGGCCATTTCCATACCTAGATATGGGTTACCATCATATTTCATTCTGCTTAGTCGGTCTTCTTCAATGTAAAAAACAAGTTCTTTGTCATTGAACAAAGCCACACTTCCGTTATGTCCGACGTTAATTCCTAATAACCACATTTATTAATCCTTAGTTGTTTTTAATATGTGCGCTCTAATGTTAGCAATCATAGATTTTAGTTCATCTTTGCTAAAATCCATTAGAGTATCATTTTTTCTATCTGCTTCTTCGCAGCCAAATCCTGCAATTCTAATAGGACTATAAGATCTCACAGCATCTTTTTTCTCAATAATATTAAAATGTTCAGGATAGGTAATATTAATTGGGAAAGTACTTCCGCATATTACTGTGCCTGGTTTGTTGAATGCATGGGCCAAGTGTTGTCCTACGCTATCACATCCTATAAAATAATCAGCCGACTCTATAATTGCTGCCCAAACACGTAAAGGAATAGGTTCTTCAGATTGAAAAACTGGCACATTGACCAATTGTAACTTATGCTCGCCCATGTAAATCATATTATAGTCTTTGCTAAGATCACCAATTAAATCAATAAACGTAGATTGTTCTAGACTTCTACTGCTAGAATCAAACACTAATCCCGGACCCATAGTACTACTGCGACCAAAAGGTTGTATTACAATGGTTTTTTCTTTTTTATGAAATTCTTTTACTTGCGTGAGAATACCTAATGCAGCAATTTCTTCACTTTTACTTAGGCAGATAGTGGGACGCTTGTGTTCTTTTGTACGTTCACCAACAATTTCCCACCAAAAACTTTGCTGTAAACTGCTACGTTGATTGTAGTATTCGTAATCTCTATATGGTTCAGTTGAGACGACCATATTGTCTTTGATTAGAGATTCAAATAATCCTTTATGGTTTACATCCCATGCTTTGTCTTGTAAAGTAGGATGTCCAAAAAATACTTCTAGGCCACCTTCACATACTATACCTGCAAGTTCTCCCCTTTTGTCGCATTCTTCCAATGCAGGGATACTTGATATAACGCGACCAGCGCCGCCATTTATGAACACTACTTTTTTCATCTGATTCCTTAATGTACGTAGTTTAAGATATTTATGATAGGTTTTTTACCGCAAATTTTTTATCTTGTCTAAGTATAAATCTACATATTTTTGAGCAGTCAAAACATCATAATGATGTCCGTCGCGTGCTTTATCTAACGGGTCTACTGCTGGAAAATACAACAATTTACGTTGGTCTAATTCGCCGTAAATTTGAAATTTTAATTTGGCATTGTCAGCAAAACCAGGCACAAACGAATGTACAATTATAGCATCATGTTTAATAGAATTCAAATTTTTCATAAAATTATCAAAGTCACGTTGATCTCTAGCTGTATCAGATATGGATAGATGGGTGTAGTGCAATCTTCGATCCTCGTCACAAACACTGCTATCTGGATGTTCTCTGCGATGAAGATACGACCATTGAATAAAAATATATTTTGGTTTTGCATAACCTATAACATAATTTGTTTTACGTGCAATCCAGTCATTGCTAGCACCGTTTAAACTGACATTGAATACTAATTCTGGTATACTGTTTTTTACTAGATACGGCCATGTTTCTTCTTGAGGTTGTCCTAGTCCAACAGTAAAACTATCGCCAATGCACCAAGCATTGTCATAAATTTGATTTAGATCATCGGGCCATTCGTCATCTCTAAATCCTCTAGAATTGTAGCAATAATGAATTTGTTTTTTATAATTTAAAAAATGAGATTTGTCTGCACAAAGTTCTTTAGTGTCTATTCCGGTCTGTAGGCAAAATTCATCAGCGTGATGTGATAGGAATAGTTCACTTAGTATCATTTATGATTCCATAAAGATTTTGTAACTCTTTAATAGCAGATTCTGCTAAATTAATATTATCAGTAGTTAGTCCAATATTATTCTTTACACACCATTTGTCATACTCCTGTACAATTTGTGAAAAATTCTTCACTATCATAGCCTTTTCTGCTAGTGTTTGAAGTTTAATTGATAGCGGCGTTATCATAACTTCGTCGGCAACTAATTGACTAATAGCCGTATTTGTTTTGTAATATAGCGTATTATGAGAATCAAGAAATTTTTGCGACTGCGTACTTAAGGCGCCTTGGTGTATTTTTTCTATTTCATATTTTGAAACTTCATCTAGCGGTAATAATTCCTGCTTGGTATGTTCTAACTGCGGCATATTATATGCTAATGCTTGATGTTTAGCACTATTTAAATAGTGACAAGCATTCCATTGATCCCAAGATATACCAAAAATATCTTTCCAGTGTTTAGGTTGTGTCGTAGTTGGAAAAATATCTAATGTTGAAGTATACCTATCTAAATTTTGTAAATCTTCTTCGTAATTAAAAATGCTATTAACATTAAAATGATCATTTACCCATTGTAAGTAGTTAAAATATCTACCTAGATAGGTAGTAAAGACTTCTGGGTTAACTGTAATACCTTGCTGATAAATGTTTTTAAACACTGCTGTTTTTTCTTCATGGCTATAGACATTTAAATGCTTGGAGGCGGCAACAATACACCAACTTAGAGCATGTTCAAATAAATTATGTCGCCTAGCACTGATAATGTAAAAATTTTTGTTAAGATATTCGTAAAAACTCAATTGATCTGCTAAACTGTCTTTTCTGTTAACTATGTGATATAGTGCCAGTCTACTAGTTTTAAAATGCTCTGCCTGCGATAATAACTGTGTAATTTCAGCTAATGATTGATGATAGCCCCACTTATGTTTTACTGGTTTTGTTAAAATATCTTGATTAAATTTTATGTTGTATCTTAGTTCTAATCCGTTGGTTAATTCGTGCAGATTAATTACAGGTTTTCCGTAGTCATAGTATTGCATTAATACTGTTAGATATCTTTGTAACAGAGTTGATCCTACTCTGTCAGGAGTTAAAATTAAAACATTCATATAGGTAATCTGGGTTGACTAAGTCGGTATGCTACTAATGTGTCAACCGTTTGATCAAATTGTTCTTTAACAATATCAACATTCAAAAATTCCGCAATAGTATCTAAAAACTTAATTTCATCAGCAAACATATAATCATTATAATTAACGCTAATAACATTATCATACGGATATGATACTTTTGGCATAAATTTTATGATCTCAGGATCGACCCAACTTAGTTTTTCTAAGTTAATTTTGTTTAAATTTTTTATTTGTTCTAACGATAAGTCTAAATCAACTTGATATTCTTCTGCCATACCTTTAAAAAGTTCTGGTCTAGATGCTATCGCTTTATATAAAAAATTATATCGACATGTCATTAGATGTGCGTGATCAATACTGATAGAAACAAATTTGGCTAACGGAAATGCCTCAATAAAAATCTCCAAGTCAGCACAATGCAATGATATAACAATGCATTGATTATTATTTTTTTCAATTTTCGCACTTTTTTGCAAGTGTTCTATTCTTTGATTTCTAGAATATTGGTCCCAAAACTTGTTATGAACTATGGCTTGCCCAATGTCACTGTGTAGATAGTCTTTGTAAAAATTATTGATATGTCGTATAAATGTATTGGCATGTCCTGAACCTTTACTATCTATTACAAGGTCTACTGCGGGATTTTCCCATTTTTGTATTAGCGATGCTAAAAACCAACCACCAGAACCCAAAGTGTAATTAACAAATATAACTGGGAGTTCGTGTAAATATTTCACCTGGTATTTATAGAGGTAAAAAATGCTGTAATAAATATCTCATGAACAAGATACTAAGACTTTTTTCTGTGGTTGTGCTTGAGGGCCAAATTGAAAATCATGAGATAATAAATCAACGACTGTCTAAAGAAATTGACACAGTCTTTGATAATTTGCAAGAAAAACGAGTACTCAGTTACAAATGGCATTCTAATATCATAACGGATCAGAAGCATCATTTAGGTTATACTTCATTTATGGGGCCCAGTTTAACTGATTTACCAAACTTTAACTTTTTCCATAAGCATATATCAGATACTATACAAGATTTCTTTTATAAATTAGAATACAATGGCGGTTGGAATTTTGTTAATTCATGGGTTAGTATATATCCTAAAGGAGCCTACGTTCCGTTGCATGATCATAAACCCATGCAATGGAGCGGAGTATACTATGTGGCCGCTCACGAGAACTGCGGTGATATTATTTTTACTGATCCAAAAGAATATGCTCTGCAAAATGAACCCGAGAATACATCCTACCGAGGAGCTTTTAAGCACAAAATTACTCCAAAACCAGGAATGTTATTGCTGTTTCCTAGTTATTTAAAACACGAAACTTATCCTAATGAAGAAGATGCTGATAGGATTATTATCAGTTTTAACATCATTACCGATCGATCTAATTTACATAGATATTCATCTTCGAATAGTACAGATGTATAAGTTTGAAAATATTTTTTACAACATTGATGTTCCGCAGTTATTGTCTACAAAAATAATACAGTCGGATGCAGACATGCAGTTGAGAATGATTGCTTGTATAGAACAACAATTAACACGGAACCCCAATTATCATGGCGGATACACTTTTGAAGTCAAAGATCCCTGCAATGATTTTGCAAGGTTATACAATACATTTTTTCATATTGTAACACAATTATTTGGACCTTTCAATCTCAGTGTTAAGCAAAGAAATTATTGTTGGGCTAACGTCTATAACAAAGACACTTATAGATCTAATCTACATCATCATCTGCGTACATCTAGTATAAACGCAATCTTTTATCTTAACATCCCAACAGATAACGAAGGAGGTCTAAGATTAGTTGTTAATGAACAAGAATTAATTTACATACCTGATCAGTTAGAATTATTAATCATGCCCAGTTGGATGTTGCACGAGCCCTTGCCCGTAACCTGCGAACAGAATAGAATTGCTATCAATATGGAAATATCTACCATTGAAGATGTTAATACATATTTTACACAACAAAGAATTTTTAAACATGCAAGACCAAATATTTGACCAATTTCAATTAAAGTGGATAGATTTAGTTGATAACAATTATTGCCAAAATGTTATCAATATGTATGATCAAAATTTGAATCATCTAGTTCAAGAAGTTGATAGTTTACAAACTAGAGATGTTCACATACGATCAATTGACATTAATCAGCATCAAGAAATTTTAGGTGCAGTGCTTGAGGCTAACAAGCAGTTTTTTCAATTTGAATTAGGATCTAGTGCGGAATGCTACTTTGCCAAATATCCTGTTGGCAGTCATTATGACACCATGCACATGGACTGCAAATCGGGCCTAGATCATATGTTACAACGTAAAGTTTCTTTTTCCCTGATTCTCAATGATGATTTTGAGGGCGGAGAGTTTGAAATTTTTCAACACAAATTAGAGGCAAAAAAAGGAAGATTGTTAGTCTTCCCTTCTTTTTTGTTACATGCAGTAAGCAAAGTTACCACTGGAACTAGATATTGTATTTTTGGATTTTTTCTAGGTCCTGACTGGCGATAATCAAGTGCCTTGTTGCCCAGGATAACTTACCGCTGGTACCAATACTGCTTCTTCGTTTTCTAGAGTTTTAGTATCTGTTCCGCCGGGGCCAACCACTGTCAAGGCCACTGCTACGGTTTGTATCTCGCTGGTTTTGTTAACCGTGATGCTAACTGTTAGATCAGTGTATTTTTTTCCTTGAATAGTCCATTCAAAACTATCAATGAAACCTGCGCTGAAATTAGCAAATGTAAACTCAGTTCTATCTAAATAATCAACAGGATTGCAACTGATACCTGCTGTAGGAGGTCCTGGTGGAGGGATTGGATTTTCTTCACGATCTTCGTCTAGCCATTGTCCTCCGCTGATCCATGTACCATTTTTAAATTTCCAACCAATGTTTACATGATCTGGAACTTCTTGCCAAGTCTGTAGCTGATCGGGATGCCACAAACCTGTTGGATCTTCGTCCCAAGTTTGAAATATCTCGTTGTTAACAACCTTTGCCCACATTATATAATTCTCCTAATTATTTCAAGCATCACGCCAGTAAAGTATGGCCATGCCTGTTCCTGCTGTGCTGGCTCTCCAATCTAGGTCGCATGGAGGAAACGCCAGTGCTGGTCCACTTCCGTTACATAGATTAAATGATCCTCCCCAGCAGATACACAATATATAACTTCTATTTACGCCTGCTCCGCCGCCTTTGCCTGCTTTACTGGCTAGGTGGCAGACACCAACACCGCCTGAACCACCTAGTGTTCCAGCACAACTTATGACATATGGAAATAACTGTTGCTGCATTTTATCTGCGCAGCAAATTCGGCCTGTTGTACCTAAGCAGCAAACTAAAGGCCAGTTTATGCTGCCACAGGCATCAACTCCGCCAATGCAGCAGTTAGGAAAATGGAATCCTAAATCACAGCAATGATATGTATATCCGCCTGTGCCTGCACCTTCTCCTGCATTAGGATCTACCATGCAGTCAAAAGTACTGTTCATAAAACTTTGGTTTGGCCAACATGTACCCATCTGAGATCTACCGCTGGTTCCGCTGCCTTGCATTTCATGAATATCGTGCCACGTATAACACTTTGGACTTGGTCCAGGTTCAACGTCAATGTGGTAGGGAAATCCGTGGCCGTTTGGCGCAGTTCTGTAGCCCCAATATTGATATCCACCTCGACCTTCGTTGTTACAGCGTCCGCCCCAACCTCCTGGACCGTTACGATAACGTCCTTGTTGGCAGGTACCTTCCCAGGTTTGACAGTCGCAGTAGAAGCAGCACATCCACTTGGTACCACCACCACCGCCTGCGGCATTTGGACAGTCTACGTTACGCCATTGGTTTCCGCCTGCGTTACCGTTGTATCCGTTTTTATGGCAGGTGCATGTACACCAAGGGCTGCGAATTTCTGTTCTTTGAATAACACCAATACCACCACCACCACCGGCACTGGAACCATAACCTAAACTGAATACTGGTACTGCATTTGCAGCACATTGCCCCATACCGCCAGTTGACCATATCCAAGAACCAGAAGATCCTCCGCCAGAATAACGTGCTACACAGCAGTCATTGCTACCGTGTGGGGGATCAATTTGTCGAGCACCTACTCCACTCCATACTACACAATATCCGCAGCAAGTAGTTGCATATTGATAGATACAACTACCGCAATAATGACTTAGGCCGCCGCAATAGTTACAATTAATACCACCATTGCCGCCGGTGCTGTTCCAATCGCCGCCGCTGGCGGCGCCGCCAACAGGGCCAACAGCGCCTCCGCCAGTGAGCAATCTTGCTGCTGCTGATGCATTAGTATAACTTATGGTTGTGTCTTGTTGCTGCCTACCAACTACCACAGTAACCGTAGATCCCGGAGTGACCGTGTCAATTCTTTCAGAATACCCACCGCCGCCCCCGGCTGTGCCACAACAGGCTGTGCAGTTAATATAACTTTTTCCGCCACCGCCAATAGCAATAGCTCTAAAACAAGTTGCTCCTGTAGGAATAGTAAACGAATAACTTCCAGGAGTATCTATAATAACTCTATTTTGCCAGCATGAATTACTTTCATAGGCATACTTGTGACACTGCACTTGATAGCAAGTTGTTAATGTTGCAGTGGTTCCAGTTTGTATAAAACGACCCATCTTACGTTTCCCTGTAGTATATAATAGCTAAACCAGTACCTGCATTGCTAACCAGTTGATCTAACAAACAAGGAGGAAATGCCAGTAAAGGATTAGCGGGATTATTGTTGCATCTATCAAAATTACCACCATGGCAAACGCACAAGAACTGGCACTTGGCCTGTCCGCCACCGCCGCCATATCCTGCTTTGCTAGTCATTCCGCACCAGCCAACACCGCCTGAACCGCCTAGTGTGCCAGCACAGGTAAGAAAGAAGGGGAATAGTGCATTCTGCATGCCTGGAAGCCATGCTTGATCACATTTACCGCAAACTCCAAGGTGGCAGATCAAGGTCCAGTTTATGTTAGGCCCGCCCGAGCTTGATGTATTTCCATATCCCATACTTTGCTGATTTGGGTTACAGCAGTAGGTAATAATACCGCCGGTGCCTGCACCTTCGCCTGCATTCTCAGGCCAAGGAGGTACACTTATGCCGCCGGCGATGTAGCCGCACTGGCCGAAATTATGTTCTTGACTATATCCTGGACTACCCGATCCACACATATCTTGTATGTCCCACCAAGAGATTCTGCATGGTGATGTTTTTTGCACTTGCATTCTAGCCTGTGGCATTATATAGCCGCCGCCATATGGATAAGCACAAATTGATTCGTAACCCCATTCAAACTGAAAGTTAGTTTGACTATCGCCTTCTGGCCCACCTACGCCAGCTGGACCTGATACCATTACTGCGTAATCACATGCTCCATAGGTAATACTACGACAACCTCTTCGTTTGTAACCTTGAGTGCCATGGCCGCCTTCTGCTGATGCTGGGTAGTTGGTGCTCATGGTCATACCATCACCTTGCCATACTACGCAAATACAAGTACAGCAATTATAATGCCATACGGTATTTAAGACAGTACTACCTATGCCGCCACCGCCACCAGCTACACCACTGTGTAGGTAACCGCACAGTATACTAGAACAGCCGCCACACAAATTACTTGGACTACCCGCTGATGCGCCGCCAACATATAGTGCATTACAGCAGTTTGAACTGCCGGTTTGTACGTCATCATATTGATATACAATACAATATCCGCAACAGTTAGTTATGCTTACATACTTGCAACTGCCGCAATAATGGCTAACAGATCCGCCACAATAATTACAGCCATATCCTGAACAACCGCCTCTACTGTTCCAATCACCGCCTGTGGCTGTTCCCGGTACTTGTGCCGATGCGCCGCCAGCAGTGTGTACTAACACAGTGTTACAACATGTAGCACTGTCTTGCTGTTGTCTGCCAACTTGAATTTGTAATGTTGTACCTGGGCTAACTGTCATACATTTTTCGCTGTAAGCACCGCCAGCGCCAGCAAATGAACAGCAGTTACCATTAGTCAAGTAACTAGGTTTTCCGCCACCGCCTACTATCACTGATCTAAGACAGGTAACACCTGCTGGCACACTAAATGAATATGTGCCAGGACGATCGTATACTACTTTATATTGCCAACATTGTTTACCATCGTAATAAACTTTAGCCCCAGTGTATTTTGGTGCAAGTTTTTCACTGGTTACTGAAACTGTAATAGGAACAAAACGACCCATCGTTTACTCCTTACGCTGTGCTTGTTTCAATACCATACACAACGGCACTGACGTTTGCTGCGCTAGATCTAACAACAACTTTATTGTTAGTAGCATCTAATACGACGCCTGTACGTTCCAAAACACCATTGGCAATAATAGTAGTGTCATATTCGATAAAATCCGCGTTGTTTGGTGTAGCATTTGGTCCCACAGCCACTCGCACAGTTACTGCACTTGCATTACGATTACAGATGTTGATTGTAGCCACTGTAAAGGTAGTTGCTGGAACAGTGTAAACTGTAGTGTTTGTAGTTGCTGCTAAATCGTTTGCGCCTAATCTTCCTGTCGCCATAATTTATTTCTCCATTGTATTTATTTATTGTAAAAAGTAGTTTAGAGCAAGAATGGTACCGCGCAAAGGTTGATTAAAATTAACTATTGAGTTAAAATCCAGTGCTCCTGATGTCGTAGTTATGGTATTTCCTGTGATATAAACATTACCAACAGTCAAACTATTTGCTACAATACTACTGCCACCACCGCCAATTTGACTGTTAATATAAGTCTTGATGGCCTTTTGCGTAGGCACAACACTGTCGCTGTTGGCAGCAAATGTTCCATCTGTACTAAATTCACTAATTGAAGTATTTGAACTACCCAGCGCTATTTCACCTAATTGCAGCTCTTGCAATCCACTTAGATTAAACGCATCCGCATTTAGAGTAGCACTGCCAGTGGCCTGTTCAACTGTGAACAAGTCACCTACTCTAAAGTTGCCGTCTTGATCTGTAGATGTATAAAATACGCGGCCGCCACCGCTGTCCACAGTTTCATTAGCTGGTATGGGATCATATAAAGGAGTTCCAGGATAATTGGTTTCAGCTTGATTGCCAGTGCCAATTTCTAAAAAGTCATGGCCAGTCAAACGAACCTGACTAAATCTAATGCGCATTGTAATTGCAGTTCCGTGTGCCGGACTTTCTGCAATACCTATTGGTGGACTAAGTTGCAGTCTAAAACTGTAATTGCCTGCCGAACCGCTCTGTTCAGTTCTAGCTACTAATTTGTACCACACTCCGTCTATGCCGGAGAATTGAACGTTACTACCGGTAGTAGGTATAGCTGTGACATTATTAACGTACATAAACGCGCCAGTTTGATAAATGTCAGCGTAACCGTTGCCAGTTACTGTGGCTGTTGCTGTGGTATAACCTGTGCCTCTATTCGAAAAACTTGGATTAGCAAGAACCCCATCACCCAGCCGCATATCAAATGTGGCTTCTACAGTGTTGTTAGGATCTGTTATGGTGATAGTCGGAGAAGAACTGTAACCACTGCCGGGCTCAACAATACGAATCTGTGCAATTTGTCCGCCGCTGACTACTGCTCTACCGTATGTAGTGGCACCGGTGTCTATGCTTTGACCAGTAGATGTTGCGCTGGCAATAGCTACCCATTTTGGAACTCCGCTGATACTGCCAAATGCACTGTCTTGCCATGCTGCACTGGTTGCCAAGGACCTAGTGGTCCATGTGACGCCGTCTTGAGAAGTGGCCGCCACTGTGCCTGCACTAGATGTTGCCAAGAACAATCCTTGGCCATATTTGACTTTTGTCCAAGTTGAACTTGCTGGTAGTGTGGATGCATACCAAGTAACACCTTTGTCATAACTGTATGCTGCTGCCGAGCTGGCACCGCCTGTGCCTGAAACAGCTACAAATCTTCCGTTTCCATAGGCAACACCACACCATGTAGTTGAACTTGGCAGTGCGCCGCCTGCACTCCATGTAGCACCATTGGCACTAGTTGCTGTGTCTGTGCCGCCGGTTGAGACAGCAACGAATACACCGTTACCGAATGTGACATCACTCCAACTGGCAGATGCGGGCAAAGCACTAGCGGTCCAAGAGATCCCGTCGTCACTGTAAGCTGCTGCTGTGCCGCCTGATGCGACAGCAACGAATCTGCCACCACCATAGGTTACACTGGTCCATGTACTGGAACTGGGCAAAGTTCGTGCTGTCCATGTAATACCATCTGTAGAACTGGCTGCTGCCGTGCCACCGGACGCTACAGCCACCCAAATAGAGTCTGCGGCGCCGTACACCACAGAAGTCCATGTTGAACTTGAAGGCAGTGTTGCAGCGGTCCAAGTAGTGCCGTTGCTGCTGTAGCTTGCCTGTGTGCCACCACTGGCCACTGCTACGAATTTTCCTCCACCAAACCCGGTCGCTGTCCATGCAGTGCTAGCTGACATAGTGCTGTTCGTAGCTGTAAATCCTGGTGCAGTAAATGTCACACGCGGTTCAATAATATATGCGGTGGTTAGATCTAGACTAGATTCTATAGGCGTACCTGGAACCACGTGAGCCCAACCTGCTGCACTAGTGTCTGGATTGTAAATGGTTGCAACTTTTGTGCCGCTATTATAAGCAAAAATATATCCGTGTTGTCCTACACCAGTTCCCTGTGTAATGTACAAGGCCATGCCCACATATGCAGGACTTGATTCTGTGTCGCTGGCTGATAAGGTAATGCTGGTTGTATTACCGCCCTGTGCAGTGTTTGAAGCAGACTTATAGTTTGCACCACCTTCATTAGTGCTGTCAAGGTCCACAATACGAGCCTCGAACACAGCATTATCACGTATCTCATCTAAAGTGGCAGCAGCATTTACGCCGGGACCTGCAATAGTATATGTT
>Ga0194118_10003864_pt1 | contig 16949 bp, 19 predicted proteins | sample TA2MahsurfametaG_2_FD_148662 | JGI IMG/M metagenome (GOLD analysis project Ga0194118, IMG submission 148662) | Freshwater microbial communities from Lake Tanganyika, Tanzania - TA2015013 Mahale N5 surface | ecosystem: Environmental > Aquatic > Freshwater > Lake | place: Tanzania: Lake...
TCGCATTAATCGCAAGATAAAATATTCGTTGATTAGTGAAGATTTGGACGGGCTTGTTCGACCAAACTTGAAGCTGTTCTGATTAGTGTGGTCCAGACGATCAAATGGTATTTGTAAATATTTGTTAATCACTAATTCGTTCATTTTCAGTCTTATATAGTTTTATTTTATTTTTCAGCATATCGTAAATCATCGAAAATAAAGGTCTTAGTGCGCAGTTTGGTGCGTAGAATAAAACTTCTAAATCAAAATGTTTTAATATTTTCTGATTTATGAAACCATAAATCATGTGTTTTATGTTGTCAGTGTATTGTAAAATTTCTATAATAATTCCATTATATAATCTGGATACTCCAGAGAAACTGAATCATTTTAGGGAATTAATTTATAGTATCATAGCTAATATTCGAAACAGTGAGCCATACTTAGTCTTTGAACTAATTATTGTTGATGATAGTTCTTTATCAAAGAATACCAATAATATTAAAAGTATACTACAAAAAATAGAAAATCATTGTAATGTGAATTATTTCAAAAATCAAATTAATCGAGGGCAATCATTCTCCAGAAATAAAGGTTCATCTTTTGCCACAGGTGACTATTTTCATTTTATTGATCAAGATGATCTGATTGATTATAATTTTTATAATTTCTTATTTTCAGGTAAAAGCGATGATTGTGATATTATAATAGGAGATTGTATCTCATTGACAGATCTAAAAACTTCATTTTATGGTTTATTAGCAAAGCGAATGCTTAATGGCGCGAAAAATTTTGCTGAATTAAGATTACTTCTTCTAAACAATATTTGTAACTCTCCTGGCCAATTTCTAATTAGAAGTTCTAAATTCCGAGAAGTTAAGGGTTTTCCAGATTTAAGAAATAAAGGAAGTGATGATTTTGCTTTTTATTTAAGACTGATTGACATACCACATAAGCTTTGTTTTGTCGATCAAGCGAAATTTTTCTATAGGACTCACGAAGGACAATCATCCAAAATTTTGAATATGAGAGCCTCTGAAATTAATTCATTCGACGGGCTCAATTATAGCAAATTTAGTATTATGTGGTGGATTAAATTGGTAAAACTTAGCATTCTCCTGAGTCCAGTTCGTGTTTTATTTTACAAAATTTTTTTCCGAACGTTTTAAAAAACTAAATTATTAATATAATACTTTGAAACTTAATTCGACTCTTTTTTTCTTCATTTTAACAAATCTTCTCTCATTTTTATCTTTTTGGATAAGTTATCCTGTCGGATTATGGTTTTCTGTAATTGCGTTAATTTATTTGATAATTAGATCATCTTCATTTATAGGCGTATTATTTAGTCGAAAATCACGCATATTTTTATTTTTTGTTATACTTGAAATTGTTTCCTTTATTAATTATGTAATTCTAGATTATTCTAGAAACATAGTTTATGAAAATCCTGAATTATTGATTCAAGGAATTAGTTATTTGTTGATTCCTCAGTTGCTTTTTTATTATCTAGGCTTTAATCAATCAATTGAAAATCAAGATTATTGGCAAAAGAACTTCATTGTTATTCTCTTTATTTTTGCACTTGTTTTTCTATATGGCATATATTTGCACTTTTCAAGGCCAGATTATTTCAATCTATTTTTAGAACGTATTTTTCTGAATGATCCTGAGACTGGATATAAAACTATCTATCCTAAATTAACAATTTATTGGAACAGTATGACAGTAGGGGTCCTGGGTGTTGCCTTTTTTTGGTTAAACATCTTGATTAAAAACCATAGTTTATTTTATAGATTTCTTTTCTCAATGATATTTCTTACAGCTGTTGTTTTCTCCACTCAGAGAGGAGCGTGGCTCTCCTTTTTAATTAGTGGATTAATAGTATTGTTTATGACATTTAAGAGTTGGAGGCCACTGAAATATTTGTTTTATTTAAGTCTAACTGGGGTGATTTTACTTTTCATACCTAAGTTTCTAGTAATAGAAAGTAATTATGAAATTTTTATTGATCTATTAAATCGTCTAGACAACATTGAACATGCATTAGCTGATAGAAGCAATCAATTTGATAATTTCCTTTTCTTGATTTCAAGATATCCTTTTGGAATTGGGCTTGGTCTTTTATCACATAAAGCATCTAATTTGGGTTTATCGCTTACAACACCTGATGGGAACTACTACAGGATATTTGGAGAGATAGGTTTATTGGGGTTCATTTCTTTTTTTATACTTATTGTTTTCTCAATTTATAAAGCGTACAAAACTCGCATAATTTTCTTATTTGTAATCCTGGTAATATTTTGTTTACAGGCAATTGGAACTAATGTATTTGATTTATATGCCTCAAGTTTCCTTTTTTGGTATATAATAGGATTTGTTAATGGTTATAATACCCTTTCAGTGAACAAAATTTATTCGATTAATTAACTAGATTATCAAGCGAGTGACTAATTTACATAACTTATAAATTAATAATTTGAATATTAATGAAGTATAGTTTAATTTTTTTGAAAAAAAATTATAAAAACGTAAAATGACAAGTGATTCAAATAATTATGAATGGATAAATAAAATAAGAATATTAAGCGTAATTGGTGTAATTATATTGCATAGTATTCATACTGTCGAAATTTTAAATGCAAATAAAGTCTTTGAAAGTATCTAAAATCTAATAATTACCTTTTTTAAGTTCCCTGCAATATTTTTCTTTATCATTTCTGGTTATTTATTTGAAGCAGGCTATATTAAATACCATAAAAGAGGCTTTTTTGATTTTTTTAAACTTAAGTTTGATGTGCTCTTGATTCCTTACATTTTTTTATATCTATTACCTGAATTAATATATAAACTAATCATAATACCTCAATTTGGACAAGAAACTCATTCAATTACTATAGATGGTGATATTTTGCCTTTTCTAGAAAGTCTTTTAACATATGTTTTTTGGTTTATTCCTGTATTGTTTCTGTATTTTCTAATTAATTATTTTATATCTAGTAGGATTTTAAACAAGAGCTTTGTTATCTCGATTTTTATTCTCCTCTTTTATAGTTTTATTATTCATTATGGTTTTACTACCAATACGAGTCATACTTTTGCTGTTTTTGGTTATTTATTTTTCTTCTTTTTAGGTCGAATTTATTTCTTAAATCACAAAAAAGTAGACGTCAAACTCTGGATGCTAATCATTGCATTCTTATTTTCCTATTTCGAGTTTATAATGTTGAATAATAACGCAAATACACTTAAAATTTCAAATATTATTTATAGCCTGATTCTTTTCTTCTTTTTGGAAAAGAATACCCAAAAATTCAGGCTTTCTGCTTTTCTTGGTAAAGTAAACTTCTACTTCGTCTATTTATTTCACTCTAAGGTAATTTATATTATTAGCTTATTTTTCTATATTTATGGCTATTCCGAATATCTTAATCCAACTACATCATTCTTATCTACAATAATCCTGATTCCAATAGTATTGTTCTTTTGTTTATTAACTGAGCGTATTATTTTCGGTTCAAATAATCTGATTAGTAGATTGTTTAAATCTAAGTAATCAGTACAGAACATCGCGTTTTAATAAATAGTTGTCAGAAATACTTATTAAATAACTTGTAAAATATACTTGTAGTGATCTATTTTATTAGAAAACATGATTTTAAATTTTACGTTTTACTTACCTTGTTATCAGCACTACTTGGTGTATCTACAATATATTTATTAAGAACAAAATTTGGTAGTATTAATTTTTCGGATTTTGCTGTAGTTTCAATAGTAATTCAGATTATTTTTGCAATTTCTGATTTTGGATTAAAAGTCTCATATTTTAAACCAGGTGTTATTAAACTGAAGTCTGAATTTAAGTACATAGCTTTTGTAAGACTTTTTTTGGCATTATTCTTATTTTTTTTTATTAGTATTTTCCAGTTTAACTCTGTTTATTTCAGTTTTGTCCTAACAATTATTGGCACATCTATCTTTCCTAATTTTTTATTGCAAGAGTATAAATTATACACTGTTGTTTCTGTTAACAATTTAATTTTTAGAGCTCTTCCACTTTTGTTTTTAGACAATTTCACATCAATTGAGCAATTTTCTCTTTTCTCAGGCTTTTGTATCACTAGCTTTTCTTTAGTAGTTATACTTAAACTAAAAGTACATAAGGGGGAAAAACTAATTTTTTCTAAATTCAGATCATATCTTCTTAAGACATTTTCTCAAAATGTATACTTATCGGCAATTAATATCATTTCAACATTGGAGGTTTATCTCCATGTATTGTTAGCAAATTATCTTTTCCCAAAAAACATATTTGCAGATTTTATGTTCATCGAGAGATTTATAAATTATCTTAAACAATCGGTTATTTACCTTTACGAATTTCTTTTTCCTAAGATTAATTTAAACACTTTAAGGAAATACCAGTCTATAATTAGAGTTTTAAATATTATTTATATTATTTCCGTATTAATTGCTGTTTTTTCGAATATCATTGTAGCTAATGACCTACTTAACATTAAGTCTAAAAATCTATTAATAATATTTTTGATTTATCCATTAAGTATCTTAATGTTCAACTTTCTTTCAAGTATTTTATACTATAAGTATGCCAATGACAAATACAATTTATTAATAACCGTTGGCGCCTTTAGTATTAAATTCATTCTAGTAATCGTTTTTTTTAATATTCTAGGGATAATTATTATTCCAATCTCTTTAATTATTACTGAAGTTTTCATGGGTGTTTCTAAGTATTTTTCAATGCCAAATTCCTTAAAAAGTCATTTAAGGTTTATTTAAAAGACTTTTAATAATGAATATTGTTTTTTTATTACGTTTCATTGATTCTGGTGGTATTTCTAGGGTTGTTTATGATTCTTCTTCCTATTTAATCGAAAAAGATTTTAAAATTTACATTTTTTACGGAAGATTTCTAGGTGATGACAATTCACTTAAAAATCTTTTGACTAACCACCCTAACTTAGAATTAATTCAACTAAAAGGGTTTTCCCTCGATTCTGAATCACTTTTTTATTTACCATTTACTACTCTTAAATTTCTTTATTACTTACATAAATTTAAAATCGATATAGTTCATTTACATTGGATGTCGTTGAGTTTTTTTTGCTTAATGGGACAATATTTGCTTAGAATACCCTACGTGACCACTACACATCTAATTAACCATTCAAGATTTCGCTTTTATCGATTCTATTCTAGTTTTAACATTGCAATTAGCACTGAAATTTATGAATGGCTCATAAATTCTGAGAAAGTTAAACCTGAATGTGTTCATAAAATTTATGATTCAGTAAGTAAAAACGATTTTCCATTTATTAATTACACTCAACGAGAGCTTAATAAGCTGAATAATGGGCTTTCAAACAAAATTGTATTGTTATGTTTATCTAGATTTGAACAAGTAAAAAGACACGATATTTTAATAAAAGCAATCTCAAAATTAAAATCATTTGATTTTATATTGTTTCTTGGAGGTGAAGGTAAAATTTTGTCAGATATAAAGTCAATGGTTGCCGATTTTGGTTTGAATGATCATGTTAAGTTCATTGGTCATGTAGATCCAAGAGAGATATTGTCGTTATCAGATATAATCATACTTACATCAGACAGAGAGGGATTCCCAATGGTAATAATTGAAGCAATGTCATCGGGTGTTGTCCCTATTCGGACAGATTCTGAAGGAGCACACGATCAGATCATAAACCGAAAGAATGGTTTTATCATTCAAAAGGGAAATATTAATGAATTGGAAAATTTATTGCTGTTTATTTTTCACAATCCTTCTATTCTAAAAAAACTATCTCATCATGCACATGAGTTTTCATCAAACAATTTTGATTTTAATTCGAATCAATCTAAAATTCTCGAATTATATAATTTTTCATTAAAAAATAAATAAATTATGATTGGCTACAAAGAAGCTTACTACAAATGGCAAAAAAATTAGGAGATTTAGGCGGAACTTATGATACTTTGAAATATATACCATACATAAAGAAGGGATTCACAGTTTTAGATTTCGGATGTGGGGGAGGGTTTATCCTTGAAGCTTTAAAGCTTGAAAATGGTTTTGGTGTAGAGCCTAATGATACCGCAAGATTTGAATGCGAACTCAAAGGCTTAAAAGTAAGCTCTACAATTGATTCGTATAAACAAGAAAGCTTTGATCTTTATACTCTAATCATGTTTTTGAACACTTAGATTCACCATTAGAAACTGCAATAAATTTAAGATCATATTTGAAAAAAGAGGGTATCTTGATTGTTACGGGTCCAAATGAATGTAATGTAAAATATGTTGAAAACAATATTGATCAGCATTTATATACTTGGAGTGAAATTAATTTAGGTAAACTACTGTATAAGGCCGGTTATCAAATAATTGAAGTAAAAACTATTAGATTTAGATAGACGCCAAGATTTACATGGATACATAGTTTTTTTGGTTTTCATATATTTAAATTTTTCTGTTATCTGAATTCTTTTGTTCATAATGGTAGAAAGGAAATTATGGCAATAGCAAAAAAATAATTCATTTTCCTTATGAATTTTAAAATCTTGAGGAAAACGTATTATTTTATACTATAACGGGAAATGAAATAGTGAAAAATCGTATTGACTTATCTATTTCAAAATACTCATTTAGCAATTACATTTATCATTATTTTAAATTAATACTGAATGAGAGATAATGTGGTTCTTTTTTATTCTAGTGTTAAAAATATAGAAGAATTTCATGTGCAGCGATTTTACGCTGTAGATATTGAAATTTTAAAAGAACTGGGATATAATGTTATTTTAACAAACAGAATCTTCGATTTTGTAAGGCTGAAATATGATATTGCATTTCTTTATTTTCACAAATGGTCAGTATTCCCAGCCATCTTTGCTAAATTAAAGTCAAAAAATGTATTTATAACCGGTGGCGCAGATGATATTTCTGATAATTTAACTCATGGCTTTCTTAAGAAAATTTTCATTAAACTTCTTTTTGTTACATGTTACATTTTTGCAAAAAAAATTAATATAGTATCAGAATCTGATCTTTTTAATGCAAGAGCCGTTTTGGCAAATTTCTTACTAAAAGGTAACAAGCTGATCTATTTTCCGCATTCATACTCTGACGATTTTATTACCTTCGAAGATCAACAGAAAAATCCTGATTATTTTTCTATTTGTTGGATGTCAACAATTGGAAATGTTAAACGGAAAGGCTTAGATAAGGCCTTAGAGTTTTTTTCTAAAATATCGGAATTTGACAAAAAAGGACTTTTTTATATAATTGGTACAATAGGTGAGGGGACTGATTATTTGAAAACACTTGAATGCTATGAAAAAGTTAAAAATCGTGTTGTTTTTACAGGCTACTTATCTGAAGATGAAAAAAATGCTATTCTTAAATCTTCGATGTTTTGTCTACAGCTATCGCAGTATGAGGGTTTTGGTTTGGCTGCACTAGAGGCTAATTTTTTTAAATGTTTTATTTTTCATTCTGGTTCGGGTGGTTTTCTTTCTTCTTCAGACATCTGGGGTAAGAAGATTGATATTGGCAAAAATTTTACTAATGAACTAATCGAAACTGAATTAAAAAATTTTAATTATTTCTCTGAATTAAGTGAGTTTGATAAAAGATATAATTATTTCACTGAAAAACATTCAAAAAATTCTAGAAAAAACAACCTACAAAATATTTTAAATGAATAGAACTCTCCTTATTACCGGTGGTACTGGGTCCTTTGGGAACGCAGTTTTACAACGCTTTCTAAATTCCGATCATTTTAATGAGATTCGAATCTTTAGCAGAGATGAGAAAAAGCAAGACGACATGCGCAAATTGCTTAACCATCCTAAGTTAAAATTCTATATAGGTGATGTGAGGGATGCAAATAGTGTGGATGCTGCGGTTAAAGGCGTAGATTATATTTTTCACGCAGCAGCTTTAAAACAGGTGCCCTCTTGTGAATTTTTCCCTATGGAGGCGGTTAAAACAAATGTGATAGGGACGGATAATGTGTTAAGTGCTGCCGAAAAGTATGAAGTAAAAAAGGTAGTGGTATTGAGTACAGACAAAGCTGCTTACCCGATTAATGCGATGGGGATGTCTAAAGCAATGATGGAAAAAGTAACCATAGCCCGATCACGTAATTTAGATGATACCAAAACGGTTTTTTCCGCCACCCGTTACGGTAACGTAATGGCTTCTAGAGGATCAGTGATTCCTTTATTTATAGATCAGATTAAGGCTGGAAAAAATTTAACTATCACCGATCCTAACATGACCAGGTTCATGATGACTTTGGAAGATGCAGTAGATTTAGTATTATATGCGTTTAAAAACGCGAATCAGGGAGACCTATTCGTTCAAAAAGCACCAGCAGCTACTATTGAAGTATTAGCTGAGGCACTAATTGATTTATACCAATCAAAGTCAGAAATTAAAGTTATTGGTACACGACATGGTGAGAAACTCTACGAGACCTTGGTTAACAGGGAGGATATGGTTAAAGCGGAAGATTTAGGTGAATATTACCGGATTCCAGCTGATAATAGAGACTTAAATTACGAACAGTATTTTTCGGAGGGTGAGCAGTTGATTAATCAAAATGTGGAATACCACTCTCATAATACTGCTAGATTGGATGTGGAAGGAATGAAAGCATTATTGTTAAAATTACCACAAATCAGAAAAGACATTTTGGGTGAAGTGGTTTTAGAACAATATCCTGCGTAATTTATCAAATGAAAAGGGTAGGCATAACAGGGCAAAGCGGATTTGTAGGCTCACATCTTTACAATACCTTGGGTCTCAATAATCAAAAGTATGAAAGGATAGAATTTGACAAATCATTCTTTACAGATGAGGACCTTTTGGATGAATTTGTCGGCCAATGTGATGTTATTGTACACCTGGCAGGTATGAACAGGCATCCAAATCAAGAGGTAATCTATAAAACCAATATTGAGCTAGCGAACAAATTGACTGAATCCTTAGTCAGAACGAGTAGTAAGGCACAAATTATATTTTCCTCTTCTTCTCAGGAAGAAAAAGACAACTTATACGGAAATTCAAAGAAGGTAGCTCGGGGTATACTCAACAATTGGGCAAAACAGAATGGTGGCTCATTCGTTGGTTTGATTATACCCAATGTATTCGGTCCTTTTGGTAAGGCATATTATAATTCTGTAGTAGCAACTTTTTGTCACCAACTGAATAATAAGGAAGAGCCAATCATTAATATAGATGCTGAAGTGCATCTGATTTATGTTCAAGAGCTAGTTGAACAAATCATTCAATTGATCGACAAAAATGTACATCAATCAGAACTAAAGGTTTCCCATACTGCAGTTTGTAAAGTTTCAACGATTCTTTCTATACTACAATCTTTCAAAGAACATTACCTTCAAAACAATACTATTCCAACATTTTCTTCCTCTTTCGAACTAAATATTTTCAATACATTCAGGTCTTATATTGATCTGAACAGTTTTTACCCGGTTAAGTACAAGCAACATACGGATGAGAGGGGTGCATTTACCGAATTAATTAGGCTCAACTCAGGTGGCCAGGTTTCTTTCTCCACTACGGTTCCTAACATTACAAGAGGCAATCACTTTCATACTCGAAAGATTGAGCGTTTCTCTGTGATAAAAGGTAAAGCACTAATCCAGTTGCGGAAAATTGGAACAACAGAAAAATTAGAATTCATGCTGGACGGTGTTCATCCAGCTTATGTAGATATGCCAATATGGTATACCCATAATATCACTAATATCGGGGAAGAGGAATTATACACTGTTTTTTGGATAAACGAGGTATTTGACCCGACTGATCCGGATACCTATTTAGAAAAAGTTTAATTATGCAAAAAAGGTTAAAAGTGATGACGGTGGTCGGTACACGACCAGAGATCATCCGTCTTTCTCGTGTACTTTCAAAGTTAGATCAAGCTGAGCCAATTGAGCACATTTTAGTACATACAGGTCAAAATTATGATTATGAGTTAAACCAAATATTTTTTGAGGACTTGGAACTACGTAAACCGGATTATTTCCTGAATGCTGCCGGTAAAACAGCCACAGAAACAATCGGTCAGATTTTGATTCATATCGATCCAATATTAGAGAAAGAGCAACCTGACGCAATACTGGTTTTGGGAGATACGAATAGTTGCCTTTGTGCAATCCCCGCTAAAAAAAGACATATCCCGATTTTCCACATGGAGGCTGGTAACCGATGTTTTGACCAAAGAGTGCCCGAGGAGACCAATCGTAAAATAGTAGATCACATTAGCGATATCAACCTAACCTATAGTGATATTGCTAGAGAGTATTTATTAAGCGAAGGTTTACAACCTGACCGGGTAATCAAAACAGGTAGCCCGATGTTTGAGGTATTGAATCATTTTATGCCAAAAATCCAGGCATCTAATATTGTACAAAAGCTACAGCTAGAGAAACATAAATACTTTGTAGTATCCGCTCATAGGGAAGAAAATATCAATTCAAAACAAAATTTTGAACGATTGTTTTTTACACTCAATACAATGGCTGGGCAATATGGTTATCCCATTATTGTTTCCACTCATCCTAGAACAAGAAATAAAATTGAAGAAAGCAAAATCCAATTAAACCCCTTGATTAAGTTGGAGAAGCCATTCGGACTGAACGATTATGTGGCATTACAATGTCATGCTAAAGCCGTGCTTTCAGATAGTGGAACCATCACTGAAGAATCATCCATTTTGAATTTCCCGGCATTAAATATCCGTGAAGCACATGAAAGGCCGGAAGGGATGGAAGAAGCCGCAGTAATGATGGTCGGTCTAAATCCAGATCGCATAATGCAAGGCTTACAATTATTAGATCAAGAGGATCACAGTACTCGAAAGTTCCGTTTAGTGGCAGATTACAGTATGCCTAATGTTTCAGATAAAGTGGTACGAATTATTTTATCTTACACCGATTATGTAAAACGGGTAGTTTGGAAAGAATAATAAAAAAAAATATTCTATTTCTTACCGCTGTAAGAATTCTCGACCCCGAAGAAAAAGGGATTTATACCGATTTACTTAGAAAGTTTCGGGATGAGGGATTTAACGTGTATATGGTTTGTCCTGAAGAACGAAGATATGGTGGAAAAACCAGGCTAGAATCTATTTCCAATATCAATATTCTTTATGTCAAATCTCTGAATTTGCAGAAGACGGGATTGGTTGAGAAAGGTTTAGCAACGCTCTCTTTGAGTTGCTTGTTGTATAGAGGAATCAAAAGGTATTTTAAAAGCGTCAAATTCGACTTGCTGTTGTACAGTACCCCGCCAATTACCTATAATAAATCTATCAGTTATTTAAAAAAGAGAGATCAAGCTTTGACTTATCTTTTGTTAAAAGACATTTTTCCTCAAAATGCAGTAGACCTGTCAATGATCAGAGAATGTGGAATTATCCACCGCTACTTTCAAAAGGTAGAAAAGAGATTATACTTATTGTCAGACTATATTGGATGTATGTCTGAAGCCAATAAGAATTATATATTGACGCATCATTCTTATTTGTCTTCGAATAGGGTAGAAGTTAATCCCAATAGTATCGATTTAAAATGGTTGAATGATTTAAAGCCATCTTCAACCGAGTTTCGAAAAAAATGGGGTATCAACTCAGATGCTTTGATTTGTTTGTACGGAGGTAATCTGGGGAAACCCCAGGGGATTGATTTTTTAATTGATATATTGGAACAGTACAAAAATGATCCGCGAATTTTCTTTTTCATTATTGGTGATGGCACAGAATTCAATAAGTTAAGAAACTGGTTTCTGGCTAATAAACCGCTGTATTCGAAACTCATTAACTATTTACCGAAGATTGAGTTTGACGAAATTGCCAAATATGGAGAAGCGGGATTAATATTGTTAGATAAACGATTTACAATTCCTAATTTCCCATCACGATTATTGACCTATTTAGAGAACAAAATGTCTATATGGACAGCTACTGATGTGAATACTGACATAGGTCAGTTAGCAAAAGATAATGAATTTGGATTCTCGGTAGAAAATGGTGATTTAAGCAGTTTTATTTTTGAAGTCGAGAGAGAATTGGAAAATAAAAGCTTAACCATAAACCGAGGCGAACAAGGCTATAAATATTTAAAATTGCATTTTGACGTGAATTTATCGAGCCAAAAAATTGTCCAGCATCTTAACTAGAATCTCAGATTTTTGCCTTTCCTGAACCCATTAAATTCAATAAATCGTCAGTTTCACTAATTGCAGATTCTATAAAGTATCAAACTTAGTTTAACTTAAATGAAATGAATATACTCATTACATCTGCAGGCCAAAGAGTTTCATTGGTAAATGCATTCCAAAAAGAATTGAAAGAATTGCAGCCAAATGCTAAAGTATTTACAACTGATTTAAATCCCAAATTATCTCCAGCTTGCCAAATTGCAGACCGATATTTTAAAGTATTGCCTGTAACTCATGAAAATTATATTTCGGAATTATTATCTATATGCTTAACTAACTCGGTTAAATTAATTATTCCAACCATAGACACCGAATTGCAAACACTTGCAGATCATAAAGATCAATTTGCAGCAAAAGGAGTGGATATTATAGTCTCTGAACCAGATTTGATAAAAAAATGCCGTGATAAAAGATTAACTAACGATCTTTTCAAAGATAAGTTGATTGATATCCCAGTTCAATATACCGTAGATAATTATCAATTCCCACTTTTTTTTAAACCTGTCGATGGGAGCTTAAGCAAAGGTATCGGTATTGCTAGAGTAAAAGATGATTTGTCGAATTACGATATTCATAATGACAGGATAATGTTGATGGAATACGTAGACCCGTCAGTATATTCAGAATATACAGTTGATGCATATTTCGACAAATCCTCTGAATTGAAATGTTTGGTTCCACGTAAACGCTTACAAGTTAGAGCCGGTGAAGTGAGTAAAGCATTAACCCAAAGAAATCAGGTTTATGATGAGTTAGTTGAAAAATTTGCTTGCCTAAAAGGAGCAAAAGGGTGTTTAACTATCCAAGTCTTTTTTGCTGAATCCGATAATAGCCTATTAGGTATTGAAATCAACCCTCGTTTTGGAGGTGGATATCCTTTAAGCTATATGGCAGGTGCTAACTATCCAAAATATCTATTACAAGAATATCTTCTAGAACAATCAATACCATTTAATGAAGATTGGGATAATAATTTATTAATGCTCAGGTATGATGCCGAAGTACTTGTGAATGACTACGAAGAATAAAAAAATCACATTCATTGTACTAGATCTTGATGATACAATCTACAAAGAGATAGATTTTGTGAAATCAGGATTTGCTGCTATTGTGAAAAAATATGCTGATCATCAACATGCTAAATTGTTTGAAATGATGATGAATTCGTGGATCAATGGGGCAAATGCCATTAATAATTTATTCGAATCCTTAAATATCTCAAATATTCCCATTCAACAACCACTCAATCTGTATCACAACCATTTCCCCGAAATTAGTCTTCCTGCTGAATCACAGTCTTTTTTTCAAACTGCAATTTCAAGGGGATATAAACTAGGCATAATTACTGATGGACGTACAATTACTCAAAGGAATAAGCTACATGCACTCGGTATTAATGAATATTTTGATAAAATTGTGATCTCGGAAGACTTTGGATCAGAAAAGCCAACTATTCAAAATTATAAGATATTTGAAGAATCATTCCCTAGCAACAATTTCTGTTATATTGGAGATAATACAAAAAAAGATTTTATTGCTCCAGCTAAGCTTGGTTGGAAAATGTACTGTATAAGAGATGATGGTAACAACATTCATAGACAGGATCTTTCTCAAATTCCCCCAGAAGTAATTGTATTAGAAAATATTAACCAATTCTTTAATGAATAACAAAATCTGGCTCTCCTCCCCACATATGGGCGGCACCGAAGAAAAATATGTAAAAGAAGCGTTCGATACCAACTGGGTAGCACCATTAGGCCCAAATGTCAATCAATTCGAATCAACTATAGCAGAGTCACTTTTTTCATCCATTCCATTTTATACCGCTGCACTAACATCCGGCACCGCAGCCTTGCACTTAGCGCTCAGAATGCTGCATGTGGAGGCCGGGGATGTAGTGATGGTGCAGAGTTTTACGTTCTGCGGGACCACCAATCCGGTGACCTATCAGGGAGCAGAAATTGTATTCATAGATTCAGAGCGAGATACCTGGAACATGTGCCCTGATGCATTAGCCCAAGCCATGGCAGACTATAAAGGGAAAAAGGTGAAAGCCATTATGCCGGTTCATCTGTACGGTATGCCAGCCCAAGTGGATCAAATCCAGGCCATTGCCGATCAATACCAGGTACCGGTGATTGAAGATGCCGCGGAAGCATTAGGATCCACCTTTAAGGGGAATGCTTGTGGAACTTTTGGATTGATGGCGGCATTAAGTTTCAACGGAAATAAAATCATCACCACCAGTGGAGGAGGAGCCTTGGTATCCAAACACAAAGAATATATTGATCAAGCCAGATTTTTAGCCACCCAGGCACGTGATGAAGCCCCACATTACCAGCACTCACAGATTGGTTACAATTACCGGATGAGTAACATTGTGGCCGGTATTGGCCGAGGTCAAATGGAGGTATTAGATCAGCGTGTAAACCAACGCAGAGCAAACAACCAACGATACAGAGAATTTTTCAAAGATATCTCAGGTATTACTTTCCAAACAGAACCAAATACAAACTACTTCAGCAATTATTGGCTCACGGCTATTTTGATTGATCCGGCATTAACCGGTGGCATCAGTAGGGAAGATGTGAGATTAGCACTGGAGGCGGAGAATATTGAATCACGCCCGCTTTGGAAACCCATGCACTTACAGCCGGTTTATGAAGGAACCAAATTTTATGGTTCGGGCGTAAGCGAAAAGTTATTCGAGCAGGGGCTGTGTTTACCAAGCGGATCCAATCTGACGGAAGAAGAGTTCGATCGGATCTTTAAAGCCTTATCTAAAATCTTCAAAAAATAGCTTGAATCTGTATAAGCACATACTTAAACCAGCACTTGACGGTTTAGCCGCTTTAATTTTATTGATACTTTTATTACCGCTTATCATAGGGGTGATTATACTTTTGGCAATTGCCAATAAAGGTTCAATATTTTTTCTTCAAAAACGCCCCGGTTATCAGGCAAAACCTTTTAACATCATCAAATTCAAAACCATGCGTGATGCGTATGATGAGGCAGGTAATCAACTTCCCGATGAAGTACGTCTCACGAAAATTGGTCAATGGGTACGTTCCGCATCTCTGGATGAAGTATCACAATTGATCAATGTGCTAAAAGGCGATATGAGCCTGGTAGGGCCCAGACCACTACTCAAGCAATACCTGGATCGTTATACCTCAGAACAAGCCCGTCGGCATGAAGTAAAGCCTGGTATTACCGGCTGGGCACAAGTAAACGGAAGAAATGCCATTTCTTGGGAAGAAAAATTCCGCTACGATGTAGAATATGTCGAAAAACAGTCCTTTCTGTTTGACCTGAAAATTCTTTGGATGACATTTTTTAATGTGATTCGTCGAAAGGGGATAAGTGCTGAAGGTCATGCTACGATGGAGGAGTTCAAGGGTTCAAAATAGAGAAACGAACTCGAGATCCATTTTAGATAATCCGGTATTTAATAATCAATTTTTAGGTCAATTATTTTACCCACTTTTCCGGTGGGTTTTTTGTTTGATTTCGATTCTGCAAACAAATTATCTATTAATCTTTTAGTTTGTTTTTCGGTAATCAGTATGATTTTAGTCTTTTCCATAGTATGTTTTACCATAAATAGTTTCCGATTTATCAAAATCTAGAAGATACTATACGAATGGAAGCCTTTTCAATGGGATACTTCTAGAACTAATTTCGTAAGTTCCATGGAGATAGCTATACTTAAATCTAAAACTTGTGTTTTTGTTGTGTCCACAAAATATGCGACCGATTGATAGCTGCCAAATACGACACAATTTGTACCGTATATTAACTAATTGATCTGAAAAATGCACTTTAATTGCTATAAGTAGATTTAAGAAACTCTTCAAATTCTACTAAGCAGCCTTTAACGTCTCGCTGATTTTCAATAGCGTAAATACCCGTAATTAGTTTTTAAACTGATTATCAACAACTTACATAGTGCGCAATTTGGTGCGCAGTAAAAACCTAACTAGCTGATAATCAATAATAAAATACTATAAAATTAGTATGGTCCACACTAATAAGAATACCCGCTTACAGCTGTTGATATTCTGAAATATACTCCAACCAGTTTTTCTCCTCGGTTGCGTCACTCACAAGCGATTCAACTTCGTGTATTTCAAGACTATGCGCTTCCGCAATAAAAATCTGCGCGTGGTGGGTGGGCTTGGTGGTCTCTCCGTCGGCGAGGAGCTCCTCGTAAAGCTTTTCGCCGGGGCGCAGTCCGGTCTCGACGATTTGAATGTCTTTGCCCAGGGTGAGGCCGCTGAGCTTGATGAGGTTGACGGCGAGGTCGTAGATCTTCACGGGTTCGCCCATGTCAAAGACGTAGAGCTCTCCGCCCTTGCCCATATGGCCGGCTTCGAGCACGAGGCGCACGGCCTCGGGTATCGTCATGAAGTAGCGCGTGATGTCCTTGTGGGTGAGCGTGATGGGTCCGCCCTCTTCGAGCTGCTTCTTGAATAAGGGGATGACGCTGCCGTTGCTGCCCAGTACGTTTCCGAAACGGGTCGTGACAAAGCGCGTGCGGTTGTTGGGCTGGCGGTTGAAGTAGCTGACCACGTGCTCGGCCGCGCGCTTGCTCGCGCCCATAATATTGGTGGGGTTAACGGCCTTGTCGGTCGACACCATCACAAAGCACTCCACGCCGTGCTCGTAGGCCAGCTTGGCGGTGGTGTGCGTTACCA